>OJLA01000323.1_pt1 | contig 42930 bp, 29 predicted proteins | sample 1596611 | NCBI WGS metagenome assembly OJLA01 (sample SAMEA4350168, study PRJEB24818) | metagenome | biome: human; feature: gut; material: faeces | place: Denmark | collected 2013-09
AGAAATATGTAATATCACCATCGGTGCGGTTTTTCGCACTTGAATTCCCAAAGACAAGAAGGAAAGGAAACTGGAAAATGGCGGAATTTTCAACAAGCGAGCACGAGCTCGTACTCGTCATTGACTTCGGCGGTCAGTACAATCAGCTTATCGCACGCAGAGTCAGAGAACATAACATATACTGCGAGGTCATCTCATACAAGACACCTATCGAGCAGATAAAGGCAAAGAATCCTAAGGGCATCATCTTCACGGGCGGTCCGAGAAGCGTATATCTTGACGACTCCCCCAGAATGACAAAAGAAATATTTGAACTCGGCATACCGATATTCGGCATCTGCTACGGTGCGCAGTTTATGGTTTACGGTCTTGGCGGTACTATCGGCAAGGCTAACGAAAACGCCGCCGCAGAATTCGGCAGAACAGAGTGCGAATTTGATACGGAATGTGCCGTATTTGACGGTCTTAAGAAAAACTCTGTCGTATGGATGAGCCACAACGATTATATCGAGGTTCTCCCCGACGGCTTCAAGGCTGTAGGTCACAGCGACAAATGCCCCTACGCCGCAATCGAGAACGTTGAAAAGGGATTTTACGCTACACAGTTCCACCCCGAAGTAAACCACACCGAGCAGGGCTTTGATATGCTCGGAAACTTCCTTTATAAAGTATGTCACTGCAAGGGCGACTGGACAATGAAGAACTATGCGGAAGAAGCTATAAAGCAGATCCGTGAAAAAGTCGGTGACGGCAAGGTACTGCTCGCTCTTTCGGGCGGTGTTGACAGCTCGGTAGCCTGCGCACTGCTTTCAAAGGCAGTCGGCAACCAGCTCACCTGCGTGTTCGTTGATCACGGCTTTATGAGAAAGAACGAGGGCGACGAGGTCGAGCAGGCGTTTAAGGACTGGGACGTAAACTTCATCAGAGTAAATGCCGCAGACCGTTTTATCGGCAAGCTTGAAGGTGTATCCGACCCCGAAACAAAGAGAAAGACCATCGGTGAAAAATTCATCCGTGTATTTGAGGAAGAAGCGAAGAAGATAGGCAAGGTCGATTTTCTTGTACAGGGTACAATTTACCCCGATGTTATCGAAAGCGGTACAGGCGATGCCGCAGTTATAAAGTCACACCACAACGTAGGCGGTCTGCCCGACTATGTTGACTTCAAGGAGATAATCGAGCCGCTCCGTCTTTTATTCAAGGACGAGGTAAGAAAGCTCGGAACCGAGCTTGGCTTATCGGATGTCCTCGTATGGCGTCAGCCGTTCCCCGGCCCCGGTCTTGCTATCAGAATTATCGGTGAAATTACCCGTGAAAAGCTGGCAACTCTTCAGGACGCAGACTACATCTTCCGTGAGGAAATCGCAAACGCAGGCCTTGACCGCAGCATCAACCAGTACTTTGCGGTACTCACAAATATGCGCTCGGTAGGCGTTATGGGCGACGACAGAACTTATGACTACACCCTCGCATTAAGAGGCGTTACAACCAGCGACTTTATGACCGCCGACTTTGCTAGAATCCCTTATGACGTGCTTGAAAAGGCAAGCGTAAGAATTGTAAACGAGGTCAAGAATATCAACAGAATCTGTTACGATATTACGAGCAAGCCGCCGGCTACTATTGAGTGGGAATGATAAGTTAGAATAAATCAGCGGAGGAATTACAATGAGTGCAACTGAAGCAACATATAAAACCTCATTGATAAACAATAGACGTTACTTAGGTAATAAATATAAGTTACTTTCGTTTATCACCTGCGTTGTAAATGATGAATGCGCCGATATTGAAACAGTTGCAGATATTTTTGCGGGAACCGGTGCAGTTTCTTCTGCTTTTGCAAATAAGACACTTATTACAAATGATTTGATGTATAGCAACTATATTTGTAATTTTGCTTGGTTTGGTGCTGAAAGCTATGAACAACAAAAAATAATTGATTATGTTGTTAGGTACAATGCAAAAACTAATTGTGGGGAAAATTATATGACACGCAATTTTGCAGACACCTATTTCAGAAAAAAAGATTGCGCTAAAATTGGATATATTCGAGAGGATATAGAACGAAATTATAAAAAAGGCAATTTAAATAATCGAGAAAGAGCAATCTTAATAACATCACTGCTTTATGCAATGGATAAAATTGCTGTAACCTGCGGGCATTACGATGCATACAGAAAAGGGGCAAAATTTGAAGGTGCATTAGAGCTTTATGTTCCTTTGGCAGAAGTAAATAATAATTCCAAAAATCAATGTTTTAATGAGGATGCTAATAACCTTGTTAAGAGAATTGAGGCTGACCTCGTTTATATAGATCCACCATATAATTCAAGACAATATTGTGATTCATATCATCTGCTTGAAAATGTTGCACGTTGGGAAAAACCAGAGGTTTTTGGTGTCGCCAAGAAGATGGATAGAAGCGGAATGAAGAGTAAATATTGTACAATCGGAGCAACAAAAGCATTTGAAACACTGATAAACGATATTAAAGCCAAATACATTCTACTTTCATACAACAATATGGCTGAAAAAGGCAACTGCCGTTCCAATGCAAAAATTTCTGACGATGATATTATGAGAATACTGAGTCAAAAAGGAACTGTAAAGGTTTTTGAAGAAAGCTACAAAGCATTTACAACCGGAAAATCTGACATTTTAGAAAATGCCGAAAGATTATTTTTGTGTATTTGTTTTGACGAGGAGTAAATTAGATGATACAATCACCGCTTAATTATACCGGCGGCAAATATAAATTGTTATCTCAAATATTGCCGCTTTTTCCAAAATGCATAGATGTATTTGTAGACTTGTTTTGCGGTGGATGTAATGTAGGTATTAATGTCGATTGTAAACGTGTTATATATAATGATTTGAATGAAAACTTGCTGTATTTGTACAATACTTTCAAAAACCTTGATAAAGAATCTGTTTTGGAATGGATTTATGAAATTATAGAAAAATATGGTCTATCCTTAGTAAGTAAAAATGGCTATGATTATTATGGTTGCGAAAGCAGCAAAGGACTTGGAGATTATAACCGAGAAGGGTATTTAAAACTGCGTGCTGACTTTAATCAGAAACACACAAACGGAAATTTTGATTATTACTATTATGTTATGTTTTATGTAATAATCGTATATGCATTTAACAACCAGATTAGATTCAATTCTAATGGTGAGTTCAATTTACCGGTCGGAAAAAGAGATTTCAATAAAAAGATGGAACAAAAACTCATTGATTTTATTGACAAAATCCAAGAACAAAACTGCATCTTTACCTGCCGTGACTTTAGAGAATTTGATACATCGAAGTTAACATCAAAGGATTTTGTATATGTTGACCCGCCATACTTGATTACTTGTGCCACATACAACGAACAAGGTGGTTGGAATGAATCGACAGAAAAAGATTTACTTGCATTCTTGGATGAATTAAATAATAAGCATATTAGATTCGCATTATCTAATGTTTTGCGAAGCAAAGGTAAAGAGAATAAAATATTGATTGAATGGCTTGAAAAAAAAGCTGATAATTACACGGTGATACCACTTAATTATAGTTATTCAAACTCTAACTATCAGACCAAAGATAAAACATCTGCATCTGAAGAAGTGCTAATAATCAATTATTAACAAAACTGAGGTTTAAATATGATCGTTGAAACAAATCAAATATTCAATTTGATGGATACAAACGGCAGACGAAGCGATGTTCTAAATGCTTTGAAAATATATTTAGAAATTCTTGAGGAACTGAAGGAAGTTTATCCTACTGAAAGTTGGGGTACATATCCCGATAGCCTGTCTCAGTTTTTGTTCTATGAAAAAGCATTAGAAAAATCAAAAGATGTCTTTAAGATTCATAGCAACTATGATAATTTCATCAGCGAATTAGGCGATGACTATCAAACATTCATTGATAGAGATGGTCAGTGGATTGAAAACAATATCGCTAAGTTTGCCAAAGTCTTAGATGAAGCTATAGAAAAACGAGCTCGACATTATACTAGCAATCTTGTGAAGATGGGATTTACTGATTCTAATCGAAGCATTACCGAAGCGGGTTACTCCTATTTAAGAGGCTCAGTCATTAGAGATGATTTGGAAGAAATATTACCCCTTGATAATGTCAACATTGTACTTTTAAGGCAACTTTCAAAGCTGAAGATTTTTAGCTCGTCAAGAGAGGGAAAAAGGCAATATTATTCCCCGTTTATTCTGGCGCTTGTGTTACTTTTAGATGAAAAGACCATTGAAGAACATACTTTCGAGATTATTGTTCAAGGTCTTTCACCGTATAGTAGTGATGAGGTCAAAGAGGCTATTCGCAGTAATTCAATCGGTGTTGATGAGTTAGAAGCATCCATTCGTGACCTAGACATCTCAATTCCAGATGAACTGATTGGGAAAATTGATATAGAATACGATGTTTTCAAAAGCATTTTCAAGGGCTCAAAAAGCAATGATTCAACATCAAAAACTTATTATGATTTCTTTTGCGCTCTTAAAAACTTCAGAGATAACATTACAGAAGAAACCTATGCAGATTTGATTAACTGTTTAGATAGAGAAAATTCTAATACTATATACAAAGCGTTCGGATATGGTAAAGCAGTTTTTGCCGCAGGAAACAGGGGTAGCAGATATGATCTTGAGCGGTTCATAGAGAAAAATGCAGACCATCCTTTGTTAACTTCTGAGGATTATGTTGGTGAATTCTATGCCGCTTATGTGAGATCAAAATGGATTGATGGTATTAAAGAATATTCAGACACAACTACTCGATTGTTGAGTGCAACAGGTTTGTTCAAGTTTAAGAACTTACCGGAATTGTCATACAAAGAGATATTGTCACTGATTTTTGATGTAGACCAGCTCAGAGAAAATATTTTCGGAGAAATGACAGACGAAGAATATGCTTGCTACGAAGAGGCGGACAATTTTTATTTTGGCAAGAGTGTTTCTCTTGTTGAAATATTTAACTATTCTCACGATGATATTTCTACAATAGCAGGAAAAATAGAGAATTTCCTTGGAGTTGATGCAGCAACCGATGTCAAGAAGTTTCTTAATAATCAGAAAAATTCTGACTTTATTGCACACATTAATGATAAGTATCCTAAAGAAAAGATTATAGAAATTCTTCCGATGTTCTCTGATCGAAAGAAAGATAACCGAATCAAAAAAGAAGTCAATGATGCAGCTACCGTTCCAACTATATACGAATACATTATTGGTATAGCGTGGTATTACATTTCGAATAAAGAGTTTGATTTGTATAACAGCTTGAATCTGACGTTAAATGCTGACTTTGAACCCGTTATTCACGCTGGCGGTGGTGACGGAGATATCGTCATTCACTATGAAGAAATTATTGTTATGCTTGAAGTAACGCTTATGAATAAGCAAGCCCAAAAGCGTGGTGAATGGGAACCTGTTTTACGACACTCTCTTAATCTTAAAGCAGCGAACGAACCTAAAGAAACCATCACATTATTCATTGCAGACGAGCTTGATTATAATACAATTAACATATGGAGAGCTGTTGCTTCGGTATCACTAGAATCAACCAACACACATACCAAAGTAGATGGTGTTGTTATAATGCCATTTACAAATAACGAGGTTTTAGCTTTCCTTAAGAATAGCATACACTACAAGGATATTGTAAAAGCTGTTAAAGATTCTTTTGCAAAAGTACCGCAAATTACTGATGTTAAGTGGCATGAAGAAGTTGTTTCTTCTTTGATAAATTGATTGAGTTTTTGAATGCACTGTTACGGTCGATAGGAGAAAATAAATGGATTTTAAAACATTAATATTAAGATTTAGAGATCTTGATATTGCTGAAAACGAAACTATAAAGCGTCACCAATCGATAATTGATGAAAAAGATCATGTTTGGTGGGCTTGGTGGAAAAAAGGCAATGAGAAAACACCGCAAGATGAGTTCGGGGCATTAAATACACAAGCAGACAATTCCCCAATTGAAGTGTTTCTTGTTGATTCTGGACAGAGAAAATTATACAAAGCACTGTGTGCTCAGATTAAGGCGAATAAGAATAAAAAAATAGAATCGCCCGAAAAAGATGCTACGCCAGATTATTACAGAAACAGTGCTTACCACGCTTGGTTCAAATTTACTTCGATTACAGAATGTGTCGAGAATGAGTTGCGTAATTACTCGTATGTAAATGTCGATTCGCTTTTTTCGGAAGGCGAAGTGAACTATACGTGTTTTGATAACAAACAGATATATTCAATCGAAGAACTAATCCAGCAAGAAAGAACAGTGTGGTTTGTCAGAGAATCTAAAGATACAGATTCTCAAAACGAAATAGTTTTGTTGAATTCAGATTATGTTCAACCGAATAATTTTAGTAAAAAGTATTTTCAATCACACGGAAGTTCACTGTTGTGGCTATCAGATCTGCATTTGGCTGATAGTGATTTTAGTGTTGATAATGATGAAACCACTAAATCATTATTTGAACATATACAAGGATGTTTAAGCAATGCACAAGATGAAATCGGTGGATTAATTATTACGGGCGATATTACATCAACTGCTGAGAAAAACGGGTTTGAAAAAGCTACAAAATTGATAGATGACTTGAGCAGAAATTATGTTTTTACAAATGAAAATATTGCCATTTGTCCCGGCAATCACGACTTTAAGTTTTCTCCAAAAGATTTGGATGTAGATGAAAAACCAAAAGCTGTTGCTAAGCGGTATACCAAGGCTTATTCTAATTTTTACAAGTCGGTATATAATATCTCTCCCAACGAATATTATTGTTGTGGTAAAAAAATATTGTTGTCGTCTGGACATGTAGTTGAAATTGTCGCATTAAACAGCATATATCTACAACAGCATCAAAATTTTAATGGGCACGGATACCTTTCTGAAAAACAGTTGAACTTTGTTGAAACAGAAATGGGTTGGAACAATAAAAAGGCGAGAAATGTAATTAGAATAGTAATGATGCATCATCATTATTTGCCTGTTTGTTATACTGAGGCTATTGATGTCAAAAGGGCAAGTAGCGTTGTATATGATGCTGACCGATTGATGAATTGGATGATAAAACACGATGTCAAGGTTTTATTGCATGGTCATAAACATAAATCTATTGTTGCTCAGGTGACGTATCCTAACACAAGTTTTTCCAACGAAAACAATGAAACACAAATGAAAAAGATATCTGTGATAGGAATGGGTGGAACTGGATGTAAGCACACACAAAATCTGTTTGGAACACTTGGTTTTGATGACAATAAACTTTACATTAAATTTTATCAAATTTATAGTGATGAAAGTTTCGAAGATTCGGAATATCAAACTATTGTATTGCCATTGGAGAGGTAAAATATGAAAAAACTTCTTATTACAGATTTGGATGATACGCTATACGATTGGCTTGGCTATTTTATTCCTTCTTTCTATGGAATGGTGGATGAAATAGCGAGCATCACAAAAATAAACAAAGATGTTCTTTTAAAAGAGTTTAAGTCGATACACCAAAGTTATGGTAGCGTTGAATATCCTTTTGCGACATTAGAATTACCATCAATATTGAACAAATATAACGGAAAAAGCAAAGAGGATATTAAAGAAATTTTAGGAGAAGCATTCCATAAATTCAACTCAATTAGGAAACGCAACTTGAAATTGTATGATGGAGTTGAAGATACTCTTAAGCACTTGTTTGAAAATGGCATTACAATAATTGGATATACTGAATCTGCCCAGGAAAATGGCTTTTATCGTTTGAAAAAACTAGGAATTGCTCAATATTTTAAAAACATATATACATCCGAAAGTAAATATATAAGTGATATTCCTTTGGATAAAAAAATAATTACAGTAAAAACTAAAAAACCTGATAAAGATATACTAATCACCATTTGCAAACAAGAAAAGTGCAGTATAAGCGAGACAGTTTATATTGGTGATAGTTTAACTAAAGATGTGTATATGGCAAAAATGGCAAATATAACATCAATATGGGCTAATTATCCAAAAGACAACAACAATTATTATAATTTGCTTGTTGATATAACAAGTTGGACTGAAGAAGATTTTAAGAAGGAAAAAGAACTCAAAGAACAATTCGTTTTATCTAATGTAAAACCAGATTATATGATCAGTAAGTTTTCTCAAGTGTTACCAATAGTATTACAAGAAAATTAATTATCTTGATAGCATCCGAGTGATAGCTAATTGATAGCAAAAGCAGAAATACCTCAAAGAATTGAGATAATCTGTACCAAATTAAAGCAAATCAAGTTAAAATTCCTAAGTGCAAAACAGTTAAAGTCTGTTTTGCACTTAGGAGTGGGAATAACCTCCACCCCCGAAACCGTTTTACATCACAGTTTCGGGGGTTTGTTGTATGGCTGGCACAGAAGCGGCATCACTTTTCCGCCTCCCCCACTCCAAAACCGCCGGCTGTTAACCTTACATTTCGCAGTACCGAAAAACATCACAGTTATGCAGTTTATAAATTGACATACAGGCTCGGATATAGTATAATTATACTGATTAGGGTCTGCCTCAAATCAGGCAGACAAAAAATCACAGATACTAAAAGCTGCAAAAGAAAGGACGATACAGTTGATATTCGCCGATTTATTTTTTCTGTACTTCTTTATGGCTCTGTGCTTTATAGCATATTTCATCTGCCGTAAAACAGTATATCGAAACTGGGTGCTTATCGTATTCTCAATGATATTCTACGCATGGGGCGAGCCGGTGTGGGTATTCCTGCTTATAGGAAGCGTTACCGTAAACTATGTCGGCGGACTTCTGATAGATAAGTTCCGTGACACTAAAAAAGCTACAGCAGTGACCGCCTGTACGCTTGTGTTCGATATAGGACTTCTTGTGTTCTTCAAGTATACAGGCTTCCTTGTCGAAAACTTCAATGCAATAAGCCCTGTGGATTTGCCCGTTCCGCATATTGAAATGCCGATAGGCATCAGCTTCTTCACATTCCAGATCATCTCTTATATTCTCGACTGCTACTGGGGCAAGATAAAGGTGCAGAGAAGCTGGTACAAGCTGCTTATGTACATTTCGATGTTCCCACAGCTCGTTGCAGGTCCCATTGTCCGCTATGCCGTAATCGAAAACGAGATAGACAACAGAGTTATAACCTCTGCCGATGTAAGCGAGGGTATTACAAGGATCTGTATGGGTCTTGGTAAAAAGGTCATCCTTGCAAACAACCTCAGCACTATCGTTGATACGTTCTTCAAGACCGGCGATCTTGCGTCTTTGTCCGTTGTCGGAACGTGGTACACGGTAATAGTCTACGCTATGCAGGTTTACTTCGACTTCTCCGGATATTCCGATATAGCCATAGGTCTTGGACGTATATTCGGCTTCCACTTTGACGAAAACTTCCGTTATCCGTTTGTCAGCAAGAATATCACTGAGTTCTGGCAGAGATGGCACATCTCGCTCGGTACATTCTTCCGTGACTACCTGCTGTATGTTCCTATCTTCGGTAAGAGAAGAAAATACCTCAACCTCTTTCTTGTATGGTTCTGCACAGGCTTCTGGCACGGCGCAAACTGGAACTATATAATCTGGGGTCTTTACTTCGGACTGTTCATTCTGATAGAACGTACCATAGGCAACAAGAACATGAGAAAGATGCCTAAGGCTGTTGCGCATATTTACAATACGATAGTAGTTGTTGTCGGCTTCGGCATATTCTACTTTACCGATTTAGGCAAGCTCGGCACATTCCTCGGAAACCTTGTCGGACTTAACGGAAACTCATTCACAGACAAGATTTCGACGCAGAATATGACAGCTAACGCTTGGCTTTTCATCGTCAGCGTAGTGCTGTGTATGCCTGTTATCCCCGCACTCAAGAAAAAATTAGAAAGCAAAAATCTTTACCTTGCAACCTCTGTAGGTCAGACGGTGCTTAATGTTGCGGTATTTGCACTGAGCAGCATCCTGCTTGTAAACGCCACCAACAACCCGTTTATCTACTGGCAGTTCTGAGAAAGGAGTGAGTAACATTGTCAGACCATATTGATGATAAGGAGCTTGAGGAGCTTAACGAGATATACCGTCGGAAGATGGAATCCCAGAAAAGCCACGAGCCTAAGAAAGCAAAACACGAAAAGCCTGTCAGAGCCGCAAAAAGCGAAGATACTCATTCCGTAAAAGCCACGAAAGGCAAAAAATCCTCAGAAAGCACAAAGCAGATCAGAGTAAAGCCCGAAAAACAGGACAAGGAAGATAAGGTACAGCCCGAAAGCAGTTCCGATTCCGAGCGTAAAAAAAAGCTTGCCGTCAGAATAAACATCGGCGTATGCACTGCATTCTTTGCAGCTGTGGCAATCGGTCTGCTTGTATTGCCACGCCCTACCATATCCGAAGCCGAAAAGCGTAACCTTGCCACCTTCCCTGAGTTTACATGGGACGCTTACTGGAGCGGTAAATACACAGAGGATATAAGCTATTTCTTCAATGATACCGTACCGTTCAGAGATACCTTCAAGTCTATCGGCGCAGGCTTCCGCTCGCTTTTCGGATTCTCGCTGAACGGCGCTGAGATTAAAGGCAATGTCACACAGGTAAACAGCGGTTCATCTCAGACCGAGGTTACAACTGCGTCAACAAAGCCTATCGTTATCGTTACCCCTGCACCGTTGGACACTTCAAGTGACGCTCCCTCAAGCGCCCCCGAAACCGAAAGCAAGAATGATTCTTCTTCAGGAAATCAGCAAAGCGAAACCGGTTCAAAGTCCGATGAAAGCAGTAGTTCGCCTAAGCCCGAAAACACATATACAGAGCCCTCAGACCCGAATGCACAGGTGCTTTTCGAAGAAGGCTCACAGCTTGTTTATCAAAGCGGCGACACCATATACGGCGCACAGATTTACAGTGGCAAACGTGAAAATGCGGAGGACTATGCCAACACGGTAAATTCGCTTGCAAAAGCACTTCCCGGTGCAAACGTCTACAGCCTGCTCACTTTGACGCAGAATACATTCATAACCCCATCTCAGCTTCAGAAGGCTCAGTATACCGAGCTTAGCGACTCCGTATATATTTCAAATATGCTGAGCAAGGATGTCAAGGTCATAGATGCTATGGATGCTCTTTTGCCTCACCAGAAGGAGAATATTTTCTTCCTGCGTGACTGCCACTGGCAGCAGCTTGGCGCATATTATGTCGCTCAGAGTTTTGCCAAAGCCGCAGATGTAAAATTCGCAAAGCTGTCCGATTACGATAAATACGAGAAGGATTGCTTAGGCTCCGTCTATGCCGCAACAAAGTATGACGGGCTTATGTACGAGGGCGAAACATTCACTTATTATGTACCCAAGAACGACTATACCACCGAGTATTACAATGCAGATTATGAGTATCAGTTCGAATATCCGCTGATGCCCGCATCAGACTACAGCGCAAGCTCATTCTACAGTCTTTATATGGTTGCCGACAGCTATATAAAGCATATCACCACCGATGTAAAGAATAACAGAGTTCTTGTTGTGCTTAAAGACGATTACCCCAGCGCAATGATACCCTGCCTCACGTCATCGTTCAGTGAAATATATGTCATAGATGTGCGCTATTGCAACTTCAACGTTGCTTCCTTCTGCGTTGAACACGGGGCGACCGATGTTCTTGTCGGTATGACGCCTGAAAACGCACTCGGAGAAATAGGCGATACACTGTCATATCTGCTGAATATCTGATTTATAAATATGCCTTTGCGTAACGCAGGAACAATCTGCGGCAAGGGCGTATTTGTTTATATCGGCAAACGGCAGGCGGTTTATATTCGGTTAAATGAAGGAAAATATAATATAAGTAATTAACACCAGTTAAAGAAACGGAGGAAATAATATGTTTCATATAATGGTTGCGGAAGATGATACAAACACAAGAAAACTGATGTGCACAGTGCTTAAGCAAAACGGCTATGAGCCGGTACCTGCCGTTGACGGCATAGACGCACTTGACATACTCGACAGACAGCACGTTGATCTTATCCTGCTTGACGTAATGATGCCCCGTATGGACGGCTACGAATTTGTTAAAACGCTTCGTGAGGGCGGCTGCAACACCCCTGTTCTTATGGTGACCGCACGAGAAACCTCGGCTGATAAAATTGCGGGATTCCGTGCAGGAACGGACGATTATATGGTAAAGCCCGTTGATGACGAGGAAATGCTCCTTCGCATATCCGCACTCCTGCGCCGCAGTAACATTGCCAACGAGCATAAGCTCCACGCAGGCAATACCGTGCTTGACTACGATGCGCTTACAGTTACCTGCGGCGGCGTCACCCACGAGCTTCCCAACAAGGAGTTTATGCTGCTGTTCAAATTGCTCAGCTATCAGAACAAAATATTCACACGCCGTCAGCTTATGGACGAGCTGTGGGATATGGAAACCGAAACCGATGAAAGAACGATCGACGTACATATCAACCGTCTGCGTGAGCGTTTCCGTGACAACGAGGATTTCGAGATAGTGACTGTCAGAGGGCTTGGCTACAAGGCTGTGCTGAAACAGCATTGACTTAAAACGGAGGAATAAAATGCACAAGAGAATAAGCGATGAAGAAAAGCGTTTACGCTCGATAAACGCTTATGTTGTGTTGTTCGTATTTTTTATAATGGTATCCGCAGGCATTATCTGCGTGATGATCTATAATATCCTCAATGCTTTCGGTCTGATGAAGCATATTGAGGTAGTACCTATGCTTATGCCCCTGATAATGCTCTGCTCGTGCGTAATTATCGGCAGTATACTTTCTGCGATGCTGTCAGGCATACTTCTCCGTCCGCTAAACGATCTCAAGGAGGGTCTGCTCAAGGTTTCAAAAGGCGATTTTTCGGTAAGACTTGAGGAAAACGGAAACAGCGAGCTTTCACATATACAGGAGAATTTTAACATAATGGTAAAGGAGCTTGGCAATACCGAGCTTTTCAGAAATGATTTCATAAACGACTTCTCACATGAATTCAAAACTCCCATGGTTTCCGTATACGGCTTTGCAAAACAGCTTAAAAAAGGCGGTCTTACAAAGGAGCAGGAGGATGAATATATCGACATAATCATAAATGAATCGCAACGGCTCATAAATATGTCGAGCAATATCCTTATGCTGAACAAGCTGGAAAACCAGGAGATAATCACCGATAAGAAGGAATTCTCTCTTGACGAGGAGCTTCGCAGATGCGTTCTGCAGTTACAGAGCCAGTGGGGCGCAAAGAATCAGGAGGTAATCCCCGAGCTTTGCGAGCTTAACTATTACGGCAACAGCGAAATGCTGAAGCAAGTATGGCTGAACGTTATAGGCAACGCTATAAAATACACTCAGGAAGGCGGTACTATCGAGATACGCCTTGACATAAACCCGAAGAACAGCAATGAAATCCGTGTGCGTGTCACCGATAACGGCATAGGAATGGACAAAGCCACCACAGAACGTATTTTCGAGAAATTCTATCAGGGCGACAGCTCACACGCAACAGGCGGCAACGGGCTGGGTCTTGCTATGGTAAAGCGTATCGTTGAGCTGTGCGGAGGAAGGATCCGTGTTAAAAGCGAGCTTAACAAGGGTACGCAGTTCACCGTCTATCTCCCCGCTCAAAACAAAGAAACCGAGAAAGAAGATAAGAAAAAGAAAAGTTTAAATACCGTTAACACAGCAGGTTTAAAATAAGCCGAAATATTGTTTGATACAGAATATAAAATACAGTCTGTCGTTAAACCTCTTGTTTATCGAAAATGGGGTTGCAGGGGCATAGCCCCCGTACAGGTCGTCAGCCATTTGTGCCACTGCATCGTGCAGTGGCTTTGTGTGGCTGACTGCAAGCATCCTTGCTTGGTCTAGGGGCGGTAGCCCCAGTAATATAGCCCCGGCACGGATGCCGGGCGTGTATGCCAAAAGGCTCTGCACGATGCAGAGCCAACCAAGCATACACAGCCCTTCACCACGGGGAAGGGGTTTGGGGTTAGGGATTGAGAACAAGCACTTTTTTGGAAAAACAGACTTTTTCTACAGTCTGATAAAATAATCTTATACCCATTATTTAAAACTTTACGAAAAGGACAAAACGATGCTACAACTGAAAAACATAACAAAGGATTATAAAATCGGAAACGAAAAGGTCCACGCACTCAGAGGCGTCAGCATTGACTTCCGGGAAAGCGAGTTCGTGTCTGTACTCGGTCAGTCGGGATGCGGCAAGACCACGCTTTTAAACATTATAGGCGGTCTTGACAGATACACCGACGGCGACCTTATCATCGGCGGAAAATCCACAAAGGAATTCAAAAGCGCAGATTGGGATACATACCGCAATCACTCGATCGGATTCGTATTCCAGAGCTATAATCTGATACCGCACCAGACGGTGCTTTCAAATGTCGAGCTTGCTCTGACTCTGTCAGGCGTGTCAAAGTCCGAAAGAAGACAAAGAGCAAAGGAAGCGCTTGTTAAGGTCGGACTTGGCGACCAGCTGAAAAAGAAGCCCAATCAGATGTCGGGCGGTCAGATGCAGAGAGTTGCCATCGCAAGAGCGCTTGTAAACGACCCCGATATACTGCTTGCCGATGAGCCGACAGGTGCGCTTGACAGCGAAACCAGCGTTCAGATAATGGAGCTTTTAAAGGAAATATCCAAAGATAAGCTGATAATTATGGTAACGCATAACCCCGAGCTTGCCGAAAAATATTCAAACAGAATAATAAGACTTCTTGACGGTAAGGTAGTCGATGACACAAACCCTTATGACCGTAACATTGTCGAGCCTATCGAGAATAAAAAAGGCAAAGAAAAGAAGGCAAAGAAGCCGTCAATGTCCTACCTTACCGCTCTGTCGCTCAGCCTTAATAATCTTATGACCAAAAAAGGCAGAACGTTTATGACCTCTTTTGCAGGAAGCATAGGTATTATCGGCATAGCGCTTATCCTGTCAATATCGAGCGGCGCACAGCTTTATATAAAATCGGTCGAGGAGGAAACGCTCGCAAGCTACCCCATATCCATTTCACGCAATTCTATGGATATGACCTCTATGATGACGTCAATGATGAAGGAAAACAAGAGCAACGGCACCGATGACGGCAAGATACATTCAAACAATATAATGGGCAGTATGGTTAATTCTATGCTCACCCAGCTTAAATCCAATGATTTAAAGAGCTTTAAATCCTATCTTGAAAATGACGGAAAAGAAATAAACGATTATGTCAGCGATATAAAGTACGGCTATTCCACTCCGCTCAATATTTTCAGGAACGATAAGGATAAAGGCATAATTCAGGTAAACCCCGCTCCCCTGTTTGAAGATATGGGTATGACTAACGCAATGTACGACTCACAGCTTATGAGCAATGTTGTAAGCACAAGCTATGACACCTGGACAGAGCTTCTTGACAATGAGCTGTTAAACGAGCAGTATAAGGTGCTTGCAGGAAGAATGCCGAGCGCTTACAATGAAGTTGTCGTAATGGTAAACAAGGATAACGAGATTTCCAACTACAGCCTTTACTGTATGGGACTTATGGACAGCGACGAGCTTGTCAATGCAGTAAAAAGCGCTATGAGCAGCAATAACGAAAAGGTCGACTTCACAAGCAAATTACAGACCTACACATACGATGAGCTTCTCGGACTTGAATTCAGACTTGTGACAAACCCCGAATTCTACGAAAAGGAAAACGGTATCTGGACAGACAAGAGCGATGACAAGATTTATATGACAAAGGTTGTCGAGGACGCCGAGCCTATAAAGGTTGTCGGCATTATAAAGCCCGAAGAGAACAGCATTATGTCGTCAAGCTCTTCATCCGCAATAGGCTACACTCACGAGCTTACAGAGTATCTTGTAAACAAGGTAAATGACAGCGAGGTTGTAAAGGAGCAGAAAAATTCTCCCGACACTGATATTTTCACCGGCAAGGAATTTGCAAAGGACGAGGATAAAAAGGCTGTCACAATGGATGATATAAAGGCATATATCGCAACACTGCCCGAGGAAAAGCAGGCAGAAATTATGTCACAGCTTCAGCAGGCACAGCAGATGGGTATGACCGAACAGCAGATAGCAGACGCTTTTGCAAAGCAGATGAGCACCGAATCCGAAGCTACCTATGACGGTAATATGACGCTTCTCGGTGTTGCTTCTCTTGACGAGCCGAGTATGATCAGCATCTATCCGAAGGACTTTGACGCAAAGGAAAAAATCGAAGAGATCATCAGCACTTATAACGATAAAGTCAAAGCCGACGGCAACGAAAACCTCAAGATTGAGTATACGGATATTGTCGGACTGATGATGACCTCGGTATCAACGATAATCGACGCAATAAGCGTTATCCTTATCGCCTTTGTAGCGATCTCGCTTGTCGTATCATCTATAATGATAGGCATCATCACCTACATTTCCGTACTTGAGCGTACAAAGGAGATCGGCATACTTCGTGCTATGGGCGCAAGCAAGAGAGATATTTCCCGTGTGTTCAACGCAGAAACGCTCATTGTCGGCTTTGCCGCAGGCGCTATCGGTATCGGAGTAACACTGCTTCTGCTTATCCCCGCAAACGCTATAGTGTACAACCTCACCGGCATTTCAGGTATGTGCGTACTGCCGTGGCAGGGAGCAATAATACTGGTAATTATCAGTATGCTCCTTACCCTTATCGCAGGACTTATCCCCTCACACTATGCGGCTAAGAAAGATCCCGTCCTCGCACTGAGAAGCGAATAAGACGGCTTAAACCGATATGTAAAAACAAAAATCCACTGCTTTCGGGCAGTGGATTTTTTCGTCAGTAAACCGCTTGTATCATCAATTCATTATCATACACAAAAATTGCTCCCGTCATAAAGACGAGAGCAATCATATTAACATAATTATCAGTTGCCTCTGTTGTTCAGAAGTGCCGAAAGCTCCGTGAAAGGATCGTCATCACCGGACTCCCCTGCATTTGCAGGTGTTTCGGGGAAAATAAGGGATTCCGTGAAAGAGTTATCCGCCGATTTTTCCGAGCCTGTATCCTCTGTGGGAGTAGAAGCGAGAACTGTCTTTGCTACAGCCTCATCAGATGTGATCATAGAATGACCCTCGCTGTCCTTAAAGCAGGTAGCGATAACGGTAATAACCATCTCATCCTTAAGATCGCTGTCAAAGTCAACACCGTGTATAACCTGTACATCCTTTGAAGCCGACTGTGTAAGTAACTGCATTACCTTTTCAGCGTCATCAAGAGGTGTATCCTCAGACATAGTAAGATTAACAAGCAGCTTTCCTGCATTCTTGATGGATGTTTCAAGCAGCGGACTGTTAACAACCTCAGCTACAGCCTCCTCTGCTCTCGTATCACCTGAGCCGTGACCTATAGCCATATGTGCGTCGCCTGCACCCTCAAGAGTAGATCTTACGTCCTCAAAGTCTATGTTGATAAAGCCGTCGTGTGTGATAAGATCCGAAATACCCTTTACAGCCTGATAAAGCACATTATCCACCATTGCATAAGCCGCCTTGATAGAAATGTTCTTTTCCTTAATGGAAAGCAGCTTCTGGTTAGGCACGATTATAAGTGCGTCAACGTACTTTCTCAGCTCCGCAATGCCCTGGAGAGCAAGATTCATCTTGTACTCTCTTTCAAATTCAAAGGGCTTTGTAACTACGCCGACAGTAAGTATACCTTTCTTCTTTGCAATCTCTGCGATAACGGGAGCCGCACCTGTGCCTGTACCGCCGCCCATACCTGCGGCAACAAATACAAGAGATGCACCGTTCAGTGCTTCCTCAATATCATCGCTGTTTTCCTTTGCAGATTCAGCCGCAACGGGAGGCTTTCCGCCAGCACCACGACCCTTGGTGGTCTTTCTTCCTATCTGCACACGCTCCATAGCACTGCCGTCCTTAGCCTTAAGTGCCGCTACATCCGTGTTTACTATGATAAAGTCAACGCCTTCGACGTTGTTTCTGACCATGTTCTCTACTGCGTTTCCGCCGCCGCCGCCAACGCCTACAACTTTTATCTTGACGTCACGCTCAAACTCTTCTTCATCGAATTCAAAGCTCATTTTTGCATTCCTCCGTTTTATTTACAGATAAAACTGTCTACTTTAATATTTTAACAGATTCGTATTGTAATTGCAAGCGTTTTGTTAAAAAATATCATCATAATTTGAATAACGCTTATAAATTACCACAATATCTTGGGTTTTAGCCTCTGTTTCGCCGAATTATAACGTTAATTTATTCATAATAATCATCAAGCGAGGTTTCGGTAACAGATTCAGTTTCGGTTTCCGGTGTGGTATCCGGTTCTGGATCGGGCTCCGGCTGTGTATCCGGTGTTGTTTCGGGCTGAGGTTCTGTTTCCGGATCAGTTTCGGGAAGTGTTTCCGGCTCAGTTTCTGATGGCGGTTCCGTTTCTGATTCAGCTTCTGACGGCGGTTCAGTTTCAGGCTCAGCTTCTGATGGCGGTTCCGTTTCAGGCGGTATTTCGGTTTCGGATGGTGCCGTTGTTTCGGGAACGGATTCTGTCTGCGAATCATCGCCGCCGGAAGTATTATCATCCTTGCTCGTATCGTCCTTACTGCTTGTGTCTTCATAATCGGGTCTGAATGTGACCTTCATATTATATGCGTTTTCGCTCAGCTGCGAAAGAATAAGAGTTCCCTTTTCACCGTCAAACTCGCCCTTTTCGATAAGATTCTTCGCTACCGTCAGTTTAAGTGCGGCGTCTGTGACATCGCCAAGTTCAAGCGTCAGCTTGTTGTCATAAGTGAGTTTGATGCTGTATATACTTGTAATATCTATCGTTGTGATGTGATCGCTTATTCCTACATCCTTGCAAAGCCCGATAAGCATAAATACATTTTCGTATTTCTGCTGTGCCTCATATTCGTCCTCATCGTCGATTCCGTCATATGTCTTGACCGCCCTTAACAGCTTGCTCAGCATATTTCTGCTACCCTCATCTGTAACCGACAGAAAATCTCCCGATGAAGCATATTCAGGATCGAAGCCCGTCACCACAACGCATTTCTTATCGGGTGTTTTAAGATCAGCGTTCATTATTCTGCCGTTCTCACTTACAAGATAATAAACATTGTTTTTCTTTACGTTCGCTATTGCGGTTGCAGGATTCAGATTAATTTCAAGCGCACAGGTGAATATATTACGTCTGACCTCGACCTTATCTACATAAGGGAGCTTGTCGATAAGCCGCTGTCTTACCGCACCCACATCCATAAGTATCAGATTATCTCCCGTGTTTACCCCTGCGGCGTCTATTATCTGCTGTTCGGTATACACCGTGTCGCCTGTTATCCTGTACTTTGACAGATTGAACAGTACGGTTGTCGAAAGCACCGCCAGTATTACTGCCGCCAGAATACCGAATATCACATAATATACAATGTACGCCGAAAGGCGCTTCCTGCGTTTCTTTTCTTTCCTGTCCGACTTTGAACGGGGCTTGTTGCGCAGTACCCTGTTTTGTATATCCACAGGCTTCACTACAGGAATATCGGTGCGTGTATTCTCGCTTAAAAAGCTCGGCATCGGGCTGTCACAGCTATCGGGACGGGCTGTTTTGTTATCCGTCCGCTCCTGCCTGTTATAAGCCGCAGGCTGTTTTTTTGTATCCTTTTTCTTTTTCGCCTGCTTTACCGCTTTTTTGTCTGCTTTTTTCTTATCGCTCTTTTTTCCTGCTTTGCTGTTGCTGTTATTGTTTTCGGGTACAGGTGCGGGTATCGGCTGTCTTATGTCGGGCTTGCGGTTCTTTGCCGAAGGGGGCATTTCTGTCCACATACCGCTTTTATCTCTTTTTATTGTGTCAGCCATTTTCGCACCTCCTTCTTTTAAATTCTTCTGATGTCTGCTCCCACGCTGTAAAGCGATTTCTCTATTGCCTCATATCCTCTGTCGATATGCGATATACCGCCTATTGTCGATGTTCCTTCCGCACACAGAGCCGCAATGACCAGTGCCGCCCCTCCTCTGAGATCGGGAGAAACCAGCTCCGCCGCAGAAAGACGTCGTACTCCCTGCACCACCGCAACTCTGCCCTCCGTCTTGATTTTAGCCCCCATACGAAGAAGCTCGCTCACATGACGATAGCGGTTATCGAATATATTTTCCACAAACACCGCAGTTCCGTCCGCCACAGTGCATACAGCCATAAGCGGCGCCTGTGCGTCTGTCGGAAAATACGGATACGGCATCGTCCTTATAGTATGCGGAGCCTTCAGCCTTTCCGGCGCTTTGATATAAATGCTGTCCTTGCCGAATGAATATACCCTGCATCCCATTTCCTTAAAAACCGGTACGACAGCCCCGATATGCCCAATATCCGCACCGCTCAGGATAAGCTCACCGCCTGTTACAGCCGCACAGCACATATAAGTCACCGCCGCTATCCTGTCGGGCATCACGCTATGCTCCGCTCCGCAGAGTTTTTCCTTGCCTCTGATAACTATCCTGTCAGTGCCTGCACCGCTTATTTGCGCTCCGCAGGCCGTCAGAAATCCAGCAAGGTCGGTTATCTCAGGCTCTTTCGCCGCACCGTCCACCACAGTAACACCGTTTGCGGTCACCGCCGCAAGCATAATATTCTCCGTAGCGCCTACCGATGGAAACGAAAGCGATATTTCCGTGCCGTTAAGCCCTTTAGGTGCCGAGCAATCAAGAAAACCGTGCGTTTCCTCAATCACCGCACCCATACTGCGAAGTGCCGACAGGTGCAGGTCTATCGGTCTCGGTCCCAGTTCGCACCCTCCGGGGTATGACATTCTGCAATGTCCCGTCCTGCCAAGCACCGAACCGAGAAAAACTATCGAAGAACGCATTTCACGCATCAGCCTTACCGGTATCTCACAGTTGCCTATAGCGCAAGCGTCCGATATAACGGTACTGCCACTGCGCCTGCATTTTACCCCTATATGCGAAAGTATACGCAGAGCCGCATCAACATCGGTAAGTCTGGGACAGTTATGTATTACGCTTTCCCCGTCTTTTATCAGCACCGTTGCCGCAAGTATCGGCAGTGCCGCATTCTTTGCACCGTGGAGCGAAAGTTCGCCCTCGATTTTGCGGCCGCCGTTTATTATCAGCTTCTGTTTATCCAAATTATCACCCTCTCATAGCTTTTCTTCATATTATGCTACTGAGGATAATAAGGTGAAATCTTTACTTTATTCCCATAAGCTCTGTTATCTCACGGAGTATTTTGCCTGCCGCATCACGCTTTGACAGCTTTGCGGCATTTTCGCCCATCAGCCTGAGAAGCTCGGGATCGTCCGCAAGCCTGTTCACAGTGTCGATAAGCACACTGCCTGTAAGCTCCTTGTCGTCAATTATCCTGCCTGCGTTTGCATTCTGCAATGTAAGCGCATTGTAATACTGGTGATTTTCAGCCGCATACGGATACGGTATAAGCACCGATGCCCTGCCTATCGCCATTATTTCCGTCAGCGTCATCGCTCCGGCTCTTGTTATAATAAGGTCGCTTGCGCACATACAGGTATACATATTGTCAATATATTCCTTTATGATAAAGTGAGGATTTCCTGCGTCCACCCCGTTATCCTCAAGGCTTTGCATGAACGTATCCCTGCCGTGCTTTCCGTAGCCGTGTATGTGATTTATGTTACCCTTTTTCTGCTCATAAGCAAGTAGCTGTACAACCGCCTCATTGAGCCGTGAAGCGCCCTGGCTTCCTCCTGCGGAAAGTATAGTCAGACAATCGGGAAGACCGAGCCTTTTCCTTGCCGCAGACTTTTCCTCTATCGGAATATTGTTTCTCAGCGGATTTCCCGTTACCACGCATTTTTTGCATTCTCCAAGATGCTTCTTTGCATCTTCCGTGCCGAGCATCACAAGGTCAACCTTCGGCGCAAGCATCTTTACCGATACACCCGGAAGAGAGTTACTTTCATGAAGTGCGGTTTTTATTCCGCATTTTATCGCCGTTTTCAGCACCGTACCCGTGACATATCCGCCCGTTCCGATAACAAGGTCGGGCGAAAAGTCGTCAAATATCTTTTTAATACGCTTTCCTGCGCTGAGATAATAATGCACAGCCTGAATATTCAGCTTTATATTATGCGGTGTCAGCTTACGCTGGATACCTGCCATTTTTACCGATGCAAAATCATATCCCGCCTTTTTCACAAGCTTTGCTTCAAGCCCGTCGGGAGAGCCGATAAACAGTATATTTGTATCGGGAAATACTTCCTTCAGCTTATCCGCTATGGCAAGCGCCGGGTTTATATGTCCGCCCGTACCGCCTGCGGCAAATGCAACATTCATATTCTTTTCCTTTCACAAGCAGTAAATCAGGTGTTTGCGTCTTTGGATATACTGAGCAGTATTCCTACCTCAGCCAGCTGTGTCAGCAATGCGCTTCTGCCGTAGCTGAAGAACGGGAGCGAAATACCGGTATTCGGTATCGCATTGCAGGCAACCGCTATATTAAGGATAGCCTGCAGACCTATCTGCAAAGTAATTCCGAATGCCACCAGTGAGCCGAACTTATCCTTTGCCCTTGCCGCAATGAAAAATCCTCTCACCTCAAAAAGCACAAACAGAAGAATTACCGTCATACCGCCGAAGAATCCAAGCTCCTCGCATATTATCGAGAAAACAAAGTCGTTCTGGCTTTCGGGCAGGTAGTAATATTTCTGCCTTGAGTTACCGAGTCCCAGTCCGAACAGGTTGCCCGAACCTATAGTTATAAGCGACTGCGAGGTCTGATAAGTCGATTTTCCCATATCCGAGAAAGGAGCAAGCCAGCCCTGCACTCTTTCCGTTATATAGTCCCACTGTACAACATAGTACATTATAAGCACTCCGACTACGGCAAGCACGAAAAGCAGGATCAGACCCTTTGCGTTGCACTCACCGACTATCATCATTGCGTATATCAGCACGCAGAAGATTATCATAGCGGAAACGTGTCTTTGCGCATAACAAAGCGCACATATAATACCCATAAGGCAAAGATACAGCAGACAGCCGAGTATTCTTTCCTTCCTGCGTTCGTAATTTCTCTGAAGCAGATATGCTACAAGCAGGATAGATGCTATTTTCAAAAGTTCCGACGGCTGTATCTGTACACCCGCTATAGTTATCCATCTTTTTGCGTCCGCAACAGCGTCGCCCTTGAAGATAACCAGTATCATAAGTATAACGCTGAATCCGAAAAACGCCATTGCAGGATTAAGACCGTTGCCGTTGTCAAAGTCCTTCTTTTTGCCGATCATTTTGAACGGCCTTGCCCACATACGATAATCTATGCGTGACAGAATTATCATCACGACAAATCCGACCACCGCCGCAACAAGCTGTTTTTGTGCGTAGGCAAAGCTGTTGCCTTCTTCCTGTAAAGCGTAAGCATAGCTTGCGGAGGACATCATGATGATACCCATAACAAGCAGTATTATCACTACAGTAAACAGCGGCATATCGAATCTTCCACGCTTTGCGTTGGGAACATATTCCATCACCGGTGCGGCGGGAATACTTTTCCACCACTTTTTGAATCTTCCGCTTTTGTGCTTCTTTTCTTTCTTTATTCTATTTTCCGGGGCAGGCTCAGCCTTTTGCTCCGGTATTGTTTCCCTTACGGGCGGAGTAAGCTGTATTCTTTCCGCTCTGCGTCTTTTTGAGGGATCATTCTTTTTACTTCCGTTATTATTTGCGTTGCTGTTATGTGTATCGTCACGCAGCTTGTCAATGTGTCGCTTTCCGTCTGTGTCACGGATATTCTGCTCATACATTGCTTTTCGCTGCTCATAGCTCAGACCTTTTTTATCCGACACGGACAATCCCCCTTTCGATATATTTTGATCAGTTGCCGAAATACTGCAGTAACACTCCGACTACGCAGGCAAACAGTTCGATAGCCGAGAACACCATTACGATCTTGCCCTCTTTCCAGCCGCTCATCTCGAAGCTGTGATGTATAGGTGTCATCTTGAAAAGGCGCTTGCCCTTTGTCAGCTTATAGTAAGTCATCTGTATCATAACCGAAAGTGCTTCCCAGATATATATTGCACAGCAGATGACCATTACGAATTCCGTTCCCGTGCCTATTCCGACAGCGGTAACTATACCGCCTAAGAACATTGAGCCTGTGTCGCCCATCATTACCTTCGCAGGATGAAGATTCCACACCATAAAGCCAAGACAGCCGGCACCTGCCGCCGCCGCAACAAGTCCCATCTCACCCATACCTACAAGCGAGCAGATAAGCACATACGCACCGCAGTAAACAAGCGTTACCGATGAGCAAAGCCCGTCAATTCCGTCTGTAAGATTGACCGCATTTACAAGATACAGTATGCCGAGTCCCATTACTATATAGTAGAAGATTCCGAAATCCACCTGTCCTAAAAACGGGAAATTGATAACAGTAGAGGTATCTCCTGCGATAACGTGAGAGGTAAAGAATGCGGCGATGATAAGCACCTGCATTATTATCTTCTGCATGGGCTTCAGACCCTCGTTCTGCTTCTTCTTGACCTTTATAAGATCGTCTACAAATCCGACAAAGCCGAACATAAGAGCCATCACAACAGCCGATATAGCCTTTGCGAGTTTCTGTGAGCCTACGCCGTCCATAATTATCGCACCGCTTGCCCACATTATCGCAATGCCTGCCGCAAACGAGATAACAACACCTGCAATGAACATAACGCCGCCCATTGTAGGCGTGCCGTTTTTCGACTTATGCCAGGCAGGACCTATATCAAGTATCGTCTGACCGAATTTCAGTTTTCTCAGTGCAGGTATTGCCACAAATCCGAGCAGTGCGGTAATTCCGAAGCAAAGCACTGCGGTTATAACGGTAGCGGGAATATTCATAAATCAGTTTTCCTTCCTCTTCATTATATCTTTAACTATTTCCTTCTCGGAAAACGGCAGATACTCGTCACCGATTATCTGATAGGTTTCGTGACCCTTGCCGCAAAGGATTATAACATCGTCCTTACGGGCGGTATCAAGCGCATAAGCTATTGCCTCACGTCTGTCTGTGATACATCTGCACGGCTTTTTACCGCTTATGCCCGTCATTACCTCCCTGATTATTTCATCGGGGTTCTCGTGAGCCGGATTATCAGAGGTGATAACAAGAATATCTGCATTATCCTCAGCCGCCTCTGCCATCATCGGACGCTTTTCCTTGTCCCTGTCGCCTGCCGCACCGAACACGCAGATAAGTCTGCCCTTCGTCAAAGGTTTAAGCGTTGACAGCACCTTTATAAGTGCATCGTCGGTATGAGCATAGTCTGTTATTACGGTAAAATCGCCTCTGTAGACAACGTTCATTCTGCCGTCAACACCGTCAAGATTCGAAAGTGCCTTTGCACATTCCGTCATATCAAATCCGAGAGCCGTAACCATCGCTATGGCACACAGCGAGTTCTGAACGTTATACAGCCCCGTCATATTCATATCAACACGACAAGCGGTTTTCTCACGCTCGTTTACAAGCATATACGAGCATCCCGTTGCATTCATCCTGATAAATTCCGCATGATAATCGGCATTGCCTTCGGTGCTGTAGGTTACCGCAATATCGGAAAACTCCCGTGCAAGCCTTTTGCCGTACTCATCGTCAATATTTATTACAGCGGTTTTGCACATTGTGAAAACACGCCGTTTTGCCTGAAAATAATTCTCCATCGTACCGTGATAATCAAGGTGATCACGGGTAAGATTCGTAAATCCTGCGACCGCTATCCTTTCATCGCCTATACGGTACTGGTCAAGAGCCTGCGAACTTGCCTCCATAACGCAGTAATCTGCGCCGTTGCTCACCATTTCTCCGAGCCACGAATACAGAACAGTCGCTCTCGGTACGGTAGGAGTGCCGTGCTGTGACGGCTTAAGCTTACCCGAGCAGGTATCGTTTCCCGCCGTGCCTATACATCCGCACTTCTTACCGAGCGTGGTAAGAATATGCTTTACAAAATGCGCCGTAGTGGTCTTGCCGTTCGTTCCCGTGACCGCAAGCAGTCCAAGCTTCTCCGAAGGCTTACCGTAAAAGCTGTTCAGCAGCCTTGCGAGGCACAGCCTCGTGTTATCCGTAACAAGCTGTTTTCCGCACTTTATATCGTGGTCGGTGACTATCATAACAGCACCCTTTGAAAGCATTTCAGCCGCAGCGCTGTGACCGTCAAACCTTGCGCCCTTTACACAGACAAATATACTGCCCTGCTTTACCTCTGCGGTGTTATCGGTAACACCCGTTACAACCGCATTTTCGATCCCTGCCTTTTCGGCTTCGGGACAAATTTCATACAGCCTGATAATACCCACTCCTGTCAGAAAGATCGAATAGCCGAAAGCATCAGCCCGTTTCGTTGTTTACAAGGAAATTGACCTCTATAACAGATCCTCTGTATACCACCAGTCCGGAATTAACGCTCTGGCTTACCGCCTTTGCTTCGCTTCCTGTTGCCGCACCGGTAATACTTATGTTGAGTCCTGCCTCACTCAGTGCCTTGTTTGCTTCTTCGACCGTCATTCCTATTACATTCGGCACAGTAGACATTCTGTAATCCGATAACGGAATATCTCCCATATACAGCATTACCGTGCTTCCGCTCGGCATAACCGTACCTGCCGACGGCACCTGACCTGTTACCTCTGTACCGTCCGTACTGCCTATGTACTCTGCTTTAAGCCCTGCGGCTGTAAGCTGTGCCTCCGCTCTTATACTGTTATATCCTCCGACCCACGGAACAGTAACATCCTGCTGTGCAAGCTCGTCAGCCGTATACTGAGGATATATTCCCATATATTCAAGGCCTTCCTTGAACACAGCCGATACTACGGGCGCCGCAATAGCACTTCCGTAGATATATCCCGATGTAGGCTCGTCGCATACGACAAGCATAACATATTCGGGGTCGTCTATCGGCACTATGGCACAGAATGTCGCAACATATCTCAGTTCCGGTGTCTTTCCGCTGTTGTAATCGTCTATCTTCTCTGAAGTACCGCTCTTGCCGCCTATGCGATAGCCGCTCATATATGCGTTACCGCCGCCGTTTGCGGTTACAACGTCCTCAAGTATCTTACGCATAGTTGCGCTTGTTTCTTCGCTTATTACCTGACGTCTTACCACCGTCTGTGCAGACTTCACGACATTTCCGTCACTGTCTATTATCTTATCCACAACATAGGGCGTGACAAGCTTACCGCCGTTTACGACAGCAGCCGCCGCTGTAACCATCTGTATGGGCGTAACCTTTGTCGTCTGACCGAAGGCCGAGCTGGAAAGCTCAACTATCCCCATATCCGATTCTTTCACATACAGCGAATCCGCTTCGCCCGGCAGATCTATTCCCGTCTTTTCGGTAAAGCCGAATGCCTCGAAATATTTGCTGAACTTCTCCACTCCGAGAAGCTGACCTATCTTTATAAATGCAGGGTTGCACGAGCGGATCATCGCTTCTGTAAGATTAGATACACCGTGACCGCCTATGTTCCAGCATCTTATCTTTGTTCCCGCAACATCTGCGATTCCCGAGCATTCGAATGTGCTGTCAAGCGATACAACTTCCTCCTCAAGTGCCGAAGCGCAGGTGAACATCTTGAATACAGAACCCGGAATATACAGTTCGCTGACCGCCTTGTTCTGCCACTGCTTTCCCCATATCTCCTGCTTTTTAGCAAGTATTTCTTCCTCGGTCTTCTTGTCCGCCGACATCTTGGCAAGCGTCAGCCTGTCGCTTTCAAAGTAAACATGTGACGGATCGTTCGGATCGAATCCGGGCGATGTCGCCATTGCCACAATAGCGCCCGTTTTCGCATTCATAATAATACCCGTACTGCGGTTTGCCAGCTTATGCTGTGAAACCGTGATTTCAAGATTCTTTTCAAGATAATACTGAAGCGTTTCGTCAATAGTCAGCACAAGGCTGTTGCCGTCCTTTGCCGAATAGCGTGCGGAATAGTCATAAGGCATTGCGTTTCCGTGAGCGTCTGTTGTTGTGATAACTCTGCCGTCCGTACCCTTAAGATACGAATTGTAGTATGCCTCGATGCCGTAGCCCTCTTCATTCTCGTTTACAAATCCCAGAACGCTTGCCGCAAGAGTTCCGTTAGGATAGCTCCTCTCACTGTTTTCAACAGTGTAAACGGAATAACGGTTAAGGTTGTTCTTCAGTACGAAGTTGTTGATTTTTTCAACTGTACTGCGGTCCACCTTCTTCTTGACCACATAATAGCGTGAAGAAGTGTCCTTGCACGCTTCTGTCAGCGTTTCATATTTAACGCCGAGTATCTCGCTTATTCCCTTGCATATAAACTCACGGTTCTCAGGCTCGTTTTTTTCAATGTCGCCCGGCGAAATGATAACATCCCACACGGTAGCGCTTTGCGCCAGCACCTTGTTGTTGCGGTCGTATATCGTTCCACGCTTTGCCTTTATGTCAAAGCTGCTCTGTTGCTGATCGGTAGCCATTGCAGACAGTTCCTTGCTGTCAATGACCGAAACCTTGAACAGCACACCGCTGACAATGCCGGTGACACCTATACACAATGCCACCAGAATAACCAGTATGCGTTTTTTCATGCCTTGCGTGAGCTTTAAGTCCATAGATTTCTCCTTGCCGGTAAAATGAGATAACGGCAAAAGCCGCCGATGATTTAAGCAATAAAAATTACTTTCGATAAAAAAGCATTATCCTTTCCTCGTAAACACAGCCGTATCAACGTGGAAAGGAGCCCTGCTTGTTCATTTATATGCCCTAAAATCCGAGATATTCTAAAATCCCGTTAAACCAGTCCTGAACAGTGACAAAGATATTGTCATTATCATTCTTCGCTGTTTCAGTCATGTTTCCGGTATTCATCTCAACGTATCTTTCCTGCGATGCGCTGACCTTCTGCATACCGAGTTCGCTGACTGCGTATTGCTCTACATTCTCAAGCGAAACCGAACCGCTCAGCTGATTGCTCAGTGCGGTATTTATGCTCTGTGCGTCCGATAACGCCTGCGTTTCGTTGCTTATCTTCAGATTGACCTCGCTGAGTGCAGCCTTGCTGTATAAGAACATTACAAACACTGCGAGGAAAACTGCGCCTATTACTGCCACTGCCACAGGTCTGCCTGATTTTGCAACGGAAGACGTAGCGACCTTAAGCTCCGGTTTCTTTTCGGGAGTCTGCTGTTCTTTTCTTTTTGACGTGTCGAACAAGGACATATCATAAGCCGTACTTGTTCTGTTGTGCGGTGTTGTCATTATTATTCCCCCTTATTAAAGTTTCTCTATTACTCTGAGTTTTGCACTTCTTGATCGGTTGTTCACCGCAAGCTCCTCTTCGCTTGCGGTTACCGGCTTTCTGTAAACCGTTCTGCCTCTCGGTTTCTTTCCGCATACGCAAACAGGAAAATCCGGCGGACAGGTACAACCTGTGCAATATTCTCTGAATGTATTTTTTACTATCCTGTCCTCTATCGAATGGAAGGTGATAATTGCGAGCCTTCCTCCTGCCTTAAGCCTTTCAAAAGCCTCCGACATTCCTTTTTTCAGTTCGTCAAGTTCACCGTTTACTTCTATTCTTATCGCCTGAAAGGTCTTTTTGCAAGGGTTCTTCTCCTTGCGGACCTTCAGCGGTACGTTCCTTTTTACTATCTCGGCAAGCTCCAGCGTTGTCTTTATCGGTGCGGTTTCTCTCGCTTTAAGTATACCGCTTACTATGCCGTGTGCGAATTTCTCCTCGCCGTACTCGAAAAGTATCTTTTCCAGCTGTTCCTTGCTGTATTCGTTAACAACATCATAGGCGCTAAGCCCGCTCTTGCTCATCCTCATATCAAGAGGTGCGTCCTCGTGATAGGAAAATCCTCTCTCAGCCGTATCAAGCTGATATGATGAAACTCCGAGATCCATCAGCACCCCGTCAACCTTGCCGACTCCGATTTCATCAAGACTTTCGTCAAACGTTGAAAATTTTCTGTTGATAAGCGTGTGGGGATAGTCCTTCAGCTTTTCCTCCGCCGCCTTTACAGCGTCGGGATCACGGTCAAAGCCGATAAGCCTGCCCGTTGTAAGACGCTTTGCTATCTCGGACGAATGTCCCGCAAAGCCTGTCGTACAGTCAACATAAATACCGTCGGGCTTTATATCAAGCGATTCTATAGTTTCACTCAACAAAACGGGTATATGAATAGGTTTTTCGCTCATATTTCCTCCCGTTTATATTCCAAGCTCAAGCGCAAGCTCTGTCAGATCTTCGTTGTTTGTGTTCTCGTTGAACTTTACCCACGAAGCTTTATCCCATATTTCCGCAGTACCCTCAAGTCCGACTACCACAACATCAGCGGTCAGCGTTGCGTACTCTCTGAGCGGCTGAGGAACAGAAACTCTTCCCTGCTTGTCCGCCGAAATCTCATAAGCACTGCCGAATAAGAATCGTTTTATACTTTGAGTTTTCACCTGCGGAAGTTCATTTATTCTGGCAACCAGCTTCTGCCAGTCCTCTTTTGAATACACCTTTATGCAGGCTGTACCTATTGTTTTCGCAAGGACAAGATCGTTTCCCATTTCTTCACGGAGTTTAAGCGGTATGTTCATTCTGCCCTTTGCATCAAGTGTAGATTTGAATTCGCCTATCACGAGCCTGTCCCTCCTTTCACAAAAAGATACGCCGAAGAGGTGCGACCCCGCACATTTTTCAGAAAAGTTGAATTTCAATGAAAAATAAGTGTCCAAAGCCCCACCAAAGTGTCAAAAAGTGTACATTTATATTATACAGCCCACAGAAAAAAATTTCAAGTGGAAATTTTATCATTTGCTCCAAAAAAGTATCTAAATGCAGTTTTTGAATTTAGTGTATTTTGCACAAAAAACAGCCCTTGAAACAAGGGCTGAACATGATATTTATTGTTACTTTTCAACATATTGTATATCTCAAAGTGACAGCAACAAGATATAGAGAAAGTGGTGCTTGTGACACAAAATCACAGCTTCCTGCAAAAAGATTTATTTTTTTCTGCGGACATACGTCACATACCTGAACGGGTATTTCTCACCTGTGACGATCTCCTCCTCGCTTTCCTTCTCCCAGTCCGGATTATTATCAAGATTCGGGAAGAACGTATCCGCCTCAAAGCTGTGAAGGATTTTTGTTATATGCGCCTTTTCGCAATAAGGCAGAAGCTGTTCATATACGCTTCCTCCGCCAAGCACGAATATCGGCTTATCCGCCGTTTTCGAATACTCTAAAAACTCATCCACACCGGTAAAGCACTTAATTTCGGGATAGTTTTCCGGGTGGTGCGTGATTATAAGGTTCTCCCTGTCGGGAAGGGGTCGCTTAGGAAAGCTCATATAGGTCTTGCTTCCCATAACTATTATGTTTCCGACCGTCATAGCCTTCAGCCTTTTCAGATCCGGCGAAAGATGTGCGAGCAGGTCGCCGTCCTTGCCTATCCCGTAGTTTTCATCTACCGCTACAATAATTTCCATCTTAAAAATCCTTTCAGTTTATCTTATTTCAGCGTGTTGACCGAAATATAGCTGTATATGCTGTAAAGCGTATCTTCACCGCTTTTCTTATAGCCCTTTATTCTTAACTTGTACGCCGATCCGCTCTGAAGTGCGGTTGCTGTGCATTTTGCCGTACCGTTGCCGACAGTCACAGTGAGCTTCGTCCACCGTCCGTCCTTATAGACCTCCGCTGTATATGCGTCATAAGAACCTTTATACCAGCTTATTGTTACAGTGTTCTTTGTAGCCTCTGCCTTATAGAATTTTACGGTTTCGTTTATCAGAGTATAGGCGGAAATATAAGCATAATCGCTGTACAGAATTTTACCGTCCGCATTTTTATATGCTCTTACCCTGAACTTGTACTTTGCTCCGCTCTGTAGCGAAGATGCAGTGCATGACGCTGAATTTCCGCCGGATGATACAGTGAGCTTTGTCCACTGTCCGCCCTTATATATTTCGGCAGTATAGCCGTTTGCATAAGAAGATTTGCTCCAGCTGAGGCTGACAGAAGAAGCCGAGCTGTTACCCGCCTTAAGTCCCGAAACGGCCGAAGGCAATGTATATGCGGATATGTAAGCGTAGTCGCTGTACATCGTGTCGCTTCCTGACCTTCTGTATGCCCTCACTCTGAACTTATACTTTAATCCGCCCTGTAAAGCGTGTGCCGATGCTCTCGCCTTATTTCCGCTGCTCGACAACGAAAGCGATACCCATCGACCGCCCTTGTATATCTCGGCTGTGTAGCCGTCTGCAGAAAGGTCGGTATCCCACGAAACCGTCAGCAAATCGTCCGAAGAACCGCCACAGGCAAGACCGCCCACATTGCAAGGAGGTATCGCTCCTGTTATTTTCAGCGTAAGTGACGTACTTATACCGTTTATTTTTGCAGGCAGTGTGACCGTACCCGCCGCCCACGGCTGAACGCTTTGCGTATCGCTTATTTCGAGCCGACCGTGCAGCTTGGCGCATAGTTCACCTATCGGATAATCCGCCGTACTTCCGTTTGTATAAACAACCTTCGCCCTGATTTTCGTTTCGTTGTAAATAAATCTGAAATATGTACTGCCGTCGCTTTTCTTTGCATAGTACCCGTCATTTCCCGCTGTAAGCGAATCCGCACCGCCGGTCATATACAGCGATACGCTCTTTACAGGATTTTCGATAACGTTGAACGAAAACTCCGCCGTAATTCCCCCTACAGTGCAATAACCCGTGTTAACACCCACAGAGAGCGCCTTATCTCCTTGTGAAAACTTAGGCTCATACCCCGTTATCTGCTTTAAATCGGCGGCATTACAGCTGACCGTCGTACCGTCCGTGTAGATTATTTTTACGTTGTAGTCATATCCTGCTAAGTCATATTCAAAGCGTTGCGATATGTTGCCGTTCTCGTCTGCGACCGCCCTGTAATCGCCCTTCACGTTACAGATTGCATTGATAGTATACATCGGAGTGACCGACAGCGACTTTATCCTTGTTGCCGCTACCGTGAAAACCGCTTTTGCGCTTTTCGTGCCGAGCGTATATGTTACGGTGTGCCGACCGTTTCCCCACACGCTTTCACTCTGCCCGTCCGAAATGACAAGCGGAGCTCCGAGCGTGGCGGTCAGTGCGGTGATTTCGCTTCCGGTATAACTTCTGCTGTAACCGCCGTAGTCTACCGTCAGCTTTATTTTATCATAATCGTAAACGTCATAATAGCTTATCTGACTGTATTTACCCGTGCTGTCGTCATAACGGTAGACAGTGCGCCTGTCCGAAACATCAAGCACAGATTGTATCGGTGTCACGCTTATTGACGCTACCGCATCCGCCGCATAAGCCCTGCCGTCATCGCCCTGCATAGCAAACAGCGATACCGCCGTAATAAAAATCACGGCGGTGGCAAAATATGACATTACTTTTATCAGATTTTTCACGCTATACATATTTTACTTTTCTTTCGGGAAATCACTTGCTCTTTACCAGTCCTAAAATATCGCCTAACTTAAGTCTGTTGCCGGTGTGCAGTATTATCTGCTCATACACACGGGCAACCAGCAGTGCCATAAGCACCACGAACACGCACAGGACCAGCACGGCAAGAAGTGCCTGAGGTATATCTATCGCCCCTGTCAGCAGTGCCGAGGGAATCGAGAACGGCGAGGAAATCGGCAGATAGTATGATACAAGTGCCATCGTGTTTGCCTCTCCGCCCATCGTTGACGGGAAATAAGCAAGATAGAAGCCGAGTACCCCTATTATCGACATAGGCTGCATTGCGGCATTGAGATCCTCCATTCTGCTGACCGTAGCGCCTATAAGCCCTGCGATAAGCGCAAAGAATATAAATCCCACTATGAACACGACTATAATAAGCAAAATTACAACAGGCGAGAATCCGCCGAGTGCATTTCCTACTTCATTCATAAGCTGACTTGTAACAGCTCCCGTTTCTTCAGACGAGCCTATGATCGATGATGACAAAGGCGTTGAAACAACGATTCCGAGTACGCCCGATGCAATGATCATCATAAACTGTATCAGTGCAAGCGAGCCCATAGCAAGTATCTTGCCGATAATTATCGCAAGCGGTCTTACAGATGTCAGCAGAAGCTCCATTACCTTCGATGTCTTTTCCTGCGCTATCGACTGTGCGACCATCTGACCGTAAATAAAGATAAGCATAAACAGTACGATAGAGGACAGCATAGGCAGTACCATTTTCACCACAAAGCCGAAGTCATTTTCGGTAGGCTCTCCCGCAACCGACTGGTAGACCGAAACCGTCTTGTTGGCAGCCGCAATCTGCTCATCGGTAAGCCCTGCCCTTGACAATCTTACGCTGTCAAAAACGCTTTTAAAGTTCTCACCGAAGCCGTTCGCCGTACCCGATGACACCGAATCGTCACCCGGACGTGATGCGTAAATATCATACCCGATTTTGTTTTCGCTGATAACTATCAGCAGGGACTTGTTTTCACCCTTCACCTTTTCGGTAAGCGACTGAATATCTGCGTCCTTGCCGCAATCATTGATTTTTACGCCAAGTCCGGATAAAAAGCCCTCATAATCCTTGCCCGTTGTTATTCCCGTCGTATCGGCAAAATATACCGTGCCGACAAGCGCTTCCCCGTCACCCGTTATATCCCCGTCATCAGAGGTTGAACGGCTTCCGATAAGCGCAGGGAGAACTCCCGCAAGAAGTGCAATTGCAAAAACAAGCAAAATGATGATTACCGAGCTTACCTTGAACGCCCTTGACTTTGCCGTCTGTCTGAAAGTAAAAGCAAATACGCTTTTCCAACCGTATGTACCTGTTTTCACGCCTCGTCACTCCTTCCTGCCTCTTTGTCGGCTCTTTCTATGTTCTCAACAAATATTTCATGCAGGCTCGGCTCTCGAAGTTCATAACGCACAAGCGGCATTCCGCTGTCAACAATCATTTTAAGAAGCGATTTTGCCTGCTCCTCCGACTGTATTTTAAACGTGAGCTTATCGGGAGTTATCGTTTCGGGTACAAGACCGCACTGTGCGGCAAGCGGCAGTACATCGCCGTCACACTTTACCGACAGGTTCACTCTGCCGTAGCTTTTCTTTATCTTGTTAAGGTCGCCCTGCAATACCGCCGTACCGTGATGAAGTATCGTAATATCCTTGCAGAATTCTTCTATTACGGGCATCTGGTGGCAGGACATGATTATATACTTTTTCTTCTCTATCTGCTCGTTTATAACACTCTTGAAAAGATCGGCGTTAACAGGATCAAGTCCGCTCAGCGGCTCATCAAGTATGATAAGCTCAGGGTCTGCGACAAGTGCCGCTACAAGCTGTACCTTCTGCTGATTACCCTTTGAAAGCTGCTCCGCTCTCTTGTCCTCATAGCCGCTTAGCTCAAGCCGCTTGAACCAGTACGCAAGCGACTTCTCAATATCTGCACTGCGCATACCTCTCAGCTTTGCAAAATAGGTCAGCTGTTCGCTTATCTTATATTTCGGATAAAGCCCACGTTCTTCCGCCAGGTATCCGACTTTTTCCGTGACAGGCGATAATGCCTTACCGTTCCACAGCACCTCGCCGCTGTTGCGGCTGAGCATACCGAGTATTATTCTTATAGCGGTAGTCTTGCCTGCGCCGTTTGTTCCGAGCAAGGCATATACACCCGGCTCGCTAAGTGTAAAGCTGAGCGGATGAAGTGCCGTGAAATTACCGTATTGCTTGGATATTCCGTTTACTTCGAGCGACATATCATTATTCGTTTCCTTCCTGTATTCTGCGATAAACGCCATCCTTGCCGTCTGTCGCATTTATTCAAGTATAACACAAAAGCCGTGATTAAGCAACATCCGGTAAATTTTTCACGAAAATCGCCAACTGTTTATGTGCTATATTAACAGTATAACCACTTTGACCCGATTTGTCAATACTGTTTCGCAAATTTTTTGAAAAACTTAATTTTTCTTTTTTCCTGCCGATATTAATTATAAGGAATATTGTATGTCGGTTACAGCTTACAATACGGTTTCACAATTAGATTAATAATCAGGAAAGGACTAACTGATATGGAAATAGCAAAGGTAGCAGAACAGGCGGCTGTCACAGCTCAGACAGCACCAAAGACAAGCGTACAGGCATCAACAGAGAAGGCAAAAAGCACCCTCACAGCCGATAATGCCGACAAATATGTAAAGAGCGAGGACACCTTCACTCCCGCATATACAAAGAAATCGGCACAGAAAAAAGAGGTCGACAACGCAGACAGGTCACAGTTCAGAACTGTCGCACAGTCAAAGGCAGACCACCTTGCAAGCGTAGTCGAAACTATCATCTCTCATCAGGCATCAAGCACAACAAATAAAAACGCAAAGCAGATAGAGCTTTCCGATGAGCTTAAGAGCCAGATTGAAGAAGCAACAGGAAAGAAGTTCGAAAGCGAAGATGTGACCGACAAGGAAAGCAGTGCTGATTACTGGGGAGCAGAAGCTACAGCCAAGCGTATGTTCGAATTTGCAAAGAATCTCGCAGGCAACGACAGCAAGTACGCCGATTCTCTCAAGGACGCTTTTATCAAGGGCTTCGGCCTTGCAGAAAAGGCTTACGGCGGCAAGGGCAAGTTACCCTCTGTATGCTACGAAACATACGACAAGGTAATTGATATGTTCGACAGCTGGGGCAAGGAAAAGACAGAAGATAAGGCAGACGGTAAGGATACTGTAAAAGTAGAGGCGGGCAATAAGTCCGAATCATCCGCACAGTAAGATTTAAGGGCGGTTTCAGAGTGCCTTTACACAGCACACTGTCTTATATCACAACGAATAATGCTTTTACATAGTCTGAAACGGCTGTGTAAAAGCATTTTCTTTTGTAATCAGTATAGATTTCCGATGTTTATTTATGACTTTTATTTACATTTTCCGTAATATTATTACAAATTTATCTTGACATATTCTCTGATTTCTGATAAAATTTCCATAGAATTATAAGATAACTGTCGATAGAAGGTTATCGTAAGCGTATTCTATAAAACAAGAAGGGTTCGGCGGTCTGTTGGCAGACCGTTTTTCAGTTATGAAAAGATTTGATTTCAAGACACCGGCAAGAATATTCATAAAATGCACCGCAGCCGCAGTTTTAAGCTTGGCTTTCATATTAAGCGGCTGCTCCGATAAAAGCACTGTATCGTCTGACGCTCTGCCTGTGATAATTATAGGCAGTGACGAATACGAGCCGTACAACTTCAGCGACAAAAACGGCGATCCTGCAGGCATAGACGTGGAGATTGCAAGCGAGGCATTTCTCAGAATGGGCTACAAGGCACAGTTTAAAAACATTGTCTGGGATGAAAAGGATGAAATGCTCGCTGACGGCAAGGTCGATTGCCTGTGGGGGTGTTTTTCGATGAACGGCAGAGAAGACAAGTACCGATGGGTAGGACCTTATATGAACAGCAGACAGGCTGTAGCCGTCAGAGCCGACAGCAATATCTACTCTCTGTCCGACCTCAGCGGAAAAAGAGTTGCCGTGCAGTCAAGCTCCAAGCCCGAAGAAATACTCTCACAAAATAGCGCCGATATTCCGCAGGTAAGCGGACTTTACTGCTTTGTCAGAACCGAATACATTTTTGCCGCCCTGCGTAAGAATTATGTTGATGCTGTCGCAGGCCACGAGTATATGCTCCGTGTTTTCATAAACGAGTCGGACAATAAATACAGATTGCTTGACGAAAGCCTTCTGCTGTCAAAGCTGGGCATCGCCTTCGCAAAGGACAACAACTCCGCACTGCCCGAAAAGCTGAGAGCAACGCTCTATGATATGAAAAATGACGGCACACTGGCGAAGATTGCCGTAAAATACGGACTTGACCCAAATACCGCACTCGGAGGTATAACCCTTGAATAAATTAAAGCACAAAAAGCACTATCGCAAGCCGATCTTTATTATAACCGTCATAGGAATAATTCTGGCGGCAGGGATTTTCTCCGTTTTTTCATATATTAATACAACGAACGCAAAAAACGTGACCGACCGCACAATAGAATATATCAGAAACCAGTGTATCCGCTATGAAGAAATAACTGCGTCCGACCTTGTAAAGAGCTTTTTCAGGATAATCGACAAGACGCAGGAAATAAGCCGTGACATTGCGAATTTCAACGATTGCTCCATCGAAAGACTCAAAGAATTCGTGGCAGATCTCAGCATCACCGGAGTTATCGTGCTTGACGAAAACGGCACACCCGAAAACGAGTATTACACCGATGATACAGGCTATAACGTGTGGCAGGATTACATAAAGCAGAAAAAGCTGACAAGCGTTGCGACCGATACATCGAAGACCTACTCGGACAGACTTTTCTCATTGCCGTATGACGCAGACAGCGAAAGCGATTACTGCTACGACTTTGCGGCGGTCACCAGAAAAGATAAAAAGGGAATCGTATTCGCCTATCTGAAGCAATCAAAAGAAACTATCAATAACGGTCAGCTGACTCTCGATTCTCTGTTTTCCGGCTTCAACCTTGCAATGAACGGCCATATCATACTGACAGACGGCAGTAAGGTTATAGCCACAAACAACAATTTATACAAGGAAAAAACAGTTTCCGAATGCCCCGTGATAAACAGCTTTGCAGAAAAAAGCACCAATGACGCAGATTTCGTAAGGATAACCGACCCTTACGGCGCTTATTACGGCGGTATGGATAAATGCAGAAGCTACTACGTCTACGTTTACTATCCCGCAAAGGAGGTTTATATCGGAAGCTGGACTGCCACCTCTATTTTCACATCGCTTTATATAATATTCTTCCTTGCCGCAAGCCTTATTTACAGGGTAATAAGCATAAGGCACCTGCGTGAAAGTCATATTACAGAGGAAAAATACAACGAAAAGCTGCTGAAGTCTGCCGAAGAAGCAAGACGTGCGAATGCCGCCAAGAGCGACTTTTTACGCAGAATGAGCCACGATATAAGAACACCGATAAACGTCATAATGGGAATGACGGAGATTGCCGACAAGAACGCCGACGATGCCGAAAGACAGGCAGAGTGCAGAGAAAATATCCGTACTGCGTCAGGCTATCTGCTTGAGCTTGTAAACGATGTACTGGATATGGGCAAGCTCGAATCGGGCGAAACCTACCTTGAGCATGTTCCCTTCGACCTTTACGAGATGTTTGACGAGATTGCCGTCCTTAACGGGCATAACCTTCAGCGAAAGAACATCACGCTTACCTTCGAGCATTGCGAAAACCTTCACAACAGGCTGATAGGAAGCCCTCTGCACGTCAAGCGTATCCTGATGAATATCATAGGCAATGCCATAAAATACGGCAAAAACGGAGGCTATGTAAAGGTTTCCGTCAGCGAATCCGGGTTTGACGAAAAAATTCCCGATACGGTTGTTATAAATATAACGTGTAAGGACAACGGCATAGGTATGGGCGAAAACTTTATGAAGGTAATGTTCGAGCCGTTTATGCAGGAAAACGATCAAGCCAGAACCTTCTATCAGGGTACGGGACTCGGTCTTGCTATTGCCAAAAGGCTTACCGAAAATATGAACGGTAAGATCGATTGCGTAAGCCGCAAGAACATCGGCACCTGCTTCACAGTAAGCCTGCCGTTTGAAATTGATAATTCGTGCGAATGCACCGACAGGAGCAAAGTCACCGTCGGAGAAATCTCGCTCGAAGGACTTACAATACTGCTCGCAGAGGATAACAGGCTTAATATGGAAATAACCGAATTCCTCCTCACAAACGAGGGCGCCAACGTCATAAAAGCGTGGAACGGCAAAGAAGCAATCGAAATTTTCGAGCTATCCGAAGAATACAGCATAGACGCAGTGCTGATGGATATAATGATGCCGGGAACAGACGGCATCACCGCAGCAAAGGCAATACGCTCAATGGAACGTGCGGATGTTGCCACCGTTCCTATAATCGCACTTACGGCAAACGCTTTCACCGATGACAAGGAAAAGTCACGCAGTGCAGGAATGAACGAGCATCTGTCGAAGCCCGTAGACTCGTCAAAGCTGAAAAGCGTAATTTCCGGATACACCGGCAAAAAGGATCTCACGCTGAGAGAATGCTACCTTCTTGCAGGCGAAAGCTATGACGATCTGCTTTCCCGTCTTGGTTGCGATGAAAAGATAATATATAATGCGGTAAAGGAATTTATGCTCGACCTGCATTACATAAGGCTTCTGCGTGCAATTGAAAACCGTGATACCGAAACCGCCTTCAAGGCCGCCCACACAATGAAAGGTATCTCGGCAAACCTCGGGTTCACTAAAATGTACTCTGCGTTCTCCCTTGTCTCAGAAGAACTGCGTTCAGGCAATATAGAAAAGGCCGCAGAGCTTATGACCCGTGCGACCGATGAATATCAGAAGATAATTGCCGCTTTCAAAAGATGTATGTTCGATAAATAGTTTAAATCACATCCCGTGTAAAATCCACAGCCTTCCCCACAAAAAAGCGCTACACCGAAAATGTACCGCTTAATCTGTCGAAAAACCAATAATTATTAAACCACACAGTGAAATATATTGCCAACACCGCCGAAAACACTTTCCGTGCTGACAAGGAATTAATATTTTCGTGAGTGTATCTGTACAACTGCTCTAACATTGACCCTTCAAAAAAACGCTACTAACCTGAGATATATGTACTAACCTGCGGACGTGTAGCGTTAAGCGTCCCTGCATCGACAGGATATACAATGTTCAGGTGGTTATTCGAGTTTAGCCAACACCCCGACGGGGTGGGGGTGTGAGTAAGGAAAGAGGGATGCCACGCTGAGCATTGCTAAAGCAATGCTCCCGCTCCTCACGTCGCTCAAGAGGAATAACTGATTTGGGAGAGAACCTAAGAGTATAGGGCTGAGTCTTGCTTACGCAAGCACTCGGACGTTTCGCTCTGCTTCACTGGGCTGTCAAGTCCAGCGGAGCTTTAGCGGAGTGCACGAGCCTTGCGTAAGCGAGGCTCAGACTTGCACCTAGTCCCTTTGGTTGTCTCCCTCTTTCATATTGACAGGTGCATTGATTCGAATAGCGAACCCGAGAAGTGCTGTCTGACAAAAAGAACTATCGGTAGTCTACTATCGTAGCCGAAGCTGAACGATATAACAGAAGCACATCAAGCAAAAGGTTTTTTCTACAACCCAAAGCGGTACACCGAAAATGTACCGCTTTTTTAATCCCACCCTTCACTTCCCTTAACAAAAAATTCACCAAAACAGCTTATTTTTTCCTTTTTTTCTATTGATTTTTTGATAAAATTGTACTATAATAAAAGCAAGATTAAAAAATAATTGAGCATTTTCAACAAACTTAGTCCAAAATGCTGCTGAAACCGCACTTTACCGTACCCGATTTCTTTTGAAGGGAGGCGTAGATATGAAAGTATTAAGCGGTAAAAGCCTGAACGCATTTACAGTAAGCGGACAGGCATTCAAGTTTGAAAGAAAAATCACCACCGTAAGCTGCATACATACGCCGAGTGCAGAAGATGAAGCAGGTCGGTTCGCTGCGGCACAGCAGACAGCTCTTGAACAGCTGCACGAGCTGCGTGACACAGCAGTGAGCAAGGTCGGAAAACAGCTTGCGAAAATATTCGATATACATATGGTTCTGACGCTTGACGACGATTTCAGCGATGCCGTCAGAAGCATAATCTCTACCCAGCGTGTCAACGCCGAATATGCAGTATCGCTTACATCCTACAACTTTTCGAAAATCTTCGCCGCAATGGATGACGATTATATGAAAGCTCGTTCCGCCGACATTCACGATATATCCGACAGGCTCGTTTCCATTCTTTCCGGCAGAAAGCAAAAAAGCGCAAAGGAATTCGCAACAGGCGCAAACAAAATAATCTGCACGGAGGACTTTCTCCCCAGCGAAATAATACAGTTCTGCGAAAACAACGCACAGGGCTTTCTGACGGCTTTCGGCTCGTCCGATTCGCATTCTGCGATTCTCGCAAAGAGCCTCGATATTCCGGTTATCGTAGGACTTGGCTGGGATTTGCTGAACGATGTACGCACAGGCGACAGCCTGACCGTTGACGGCAGAGAAGGCACGGTAATATTGAACGAAAAAAGCGAGAGCTTCGTTTCCTGAAACAGTAAAGATATAAAAACGCACGGCGCAACCGTTACGATTGCACCGTGCGTCAGTCTGTCGAAAAACCGATTATTAAAGCCGTATATCTAAATGCACCGCCAACACCGCCGGAAACATTTTCCGTAGCGACAAGGCATTAATATTTTCGTGAGTATATCAGTGCAACTGCACTGACATTGACCTTTCAAAAAAACGCCAATAACCCGAGATATATGTACTAACCTGCGGACGTGTAGCGTTAAGCGTCGCTGATTTGACAGGATATACAATGTTCAGGTGGTTATTCGAGTTCCACTAACACCCCGACGGAGTGTGGGTATGGATAAGGAAAGAGGGAGAAAACCTAATGGACAGGGAGAGGGGCTGTCAACGGCGGCGCATTTCCGCCGTTCATCTTGACCGTTGACAGGCTCGGCTGGGTTTGCTATCTGCTCACGGCAATTCACTCTCATTGATAGGAGTTGCTTCAAGCTCCTTATTCAAATTGTTCCAATAAGAGCCTATATCCGCACTTGTGAAATACTTAAAACCGCCTGCTTCTGACTTCAATTCGCCATTTTTAACTCCATAGCAGGCGTAAATCAAATCGTAGCTTGTTCCATCTGAGAGGTTAAATCTAAAGCTGGTCACATCCGCTCCGGCAGTTTCCTCAGTTGTTTTGTCTTTTAGGGATAAGCCCTTGAACTTATCATACAGGGTCTTTATATCATTTTCAGCAACAACTACTTTCTTTTCTGCTGATGCAGGCACTCCGTCATAGTGGTACATTTCAACGCTTTCGACATCTTCAACCTCA
>OJLA01000325.1_pt1 | contig 42891 bp, 57 predicted proteins | sample 1596611 | NCBI WGS metagenome assembly OJLA01 (sample SAMEA4350168, study PRJEB24818) | metagenome | biome: human; feature: gut; material: faeces | place: Denmark | collected 2013-09
ATCTTTTTATATTACGAGAAGCAATTATATAATCAACATTTATAAAATTAATTGCAGTATATACAGTTATTAAAATGGTAATATAATACTTAATTATATTAAATTTACTATTTAAAATATATTTTATAGTTGGAATTAACAAAATGATTTCTGTTATTAAAATTATATAAACCAATAATCTTAATATTGTATATCCATATTGACTTTCATACATATACATTCTAATAAAAGCTGAGATAATTATAATAAAAGTTAAAAATATCATAGTAATACTCATCTTGATTATAAATTTACTATTATTTTTGTTTTCAGATGATTTAGCCAATAAAATAATAATTAGATTCAATAGAGAAACAAACATTAATTGAAAAAACCCTTCCCTAGCATATTCAGCATAACTTATATCCATTGACACTTGATGTAGTATTAACGATTTTACTTGAATAATATCAAATACTATATAAATAATATTTAATATACTTAACAAAAGTTTTATTGCTTGATTATCTAATATTATCTTATCTTTTTTACCTTTCATTTTAACATCCCCAAAATGATAAAGTAAAAAGTAAATTGTTGCAGATAAATATAAAAATAAAATAATGACAGAAATAGAACGACTTATTAAATTTCCAAACATTTTTGATAAAGATAAATTTTCTAAAATTGAAAACATATTTTCAAAAATACTTCCAAATATTTGATCTGCTGAAGATAATAACAAAAGTACTACAATAACTATTGGAAGAATTATTATTAGTGATTTAATTTTCTGTTTAGATTTATCAGATATTTTTAACGCTTTTGATATACTGTCTAACGAAATCTGCAAAACATTCGAAAAATAATTTAATGGTTTAGATAACAAAATATATAAACTACTTATAATATTCCTTATATCAAATGTAGGTTTTATAGTAAATAAATACATTATTAAGAAAAGTATAATTAATACTGGAATATTTAATATGCTAAAAAAACTACTATCAAAAAGGAAATAAGTTAATGACAAAAGAACTATTGGAATCATCCATAACAAACCATTTTTATTTTTTATTTGACCTTGTGAGTTTAAAATAAAATATATTAGTAATAATAATGGAATTATAAATAAAATGACAGAAATTCCTAAGTCTTTCTGATAAAATAAAACAGAATTCCAAACAGCAATTAAGAATATCCATATTAGAAAACTAGCCATCTAATGAATCCTCCTTTTCATAGTCTAAAATATCACCTGGTTTACACTCTAATATTTCACATATTTTATCAAGAGTTGCAAATCGAATAGCTTTACCTTTGTTCGTTTTTAAAATAGATAAATTAGCCTGTGTAATACCTATTTTTTCTGCTAATTCTTGAGACGATATTTTTCTCTTAGCCATCATAACATCTAAATTGACAATTATTGACATATAAACCTCCTCAAATTGTTAAATCATTCTCTTCTTTATATTCAATAGCTTCCCTAAAAAGCTCAGATAAAATATATAAAGCTATTCCAATTGCAAAAAATAAAACTGACATAAAAAATAAAGCCACCTGTAATTGAAGAGAATAATAATTATAGAAAAGTATTGTTATAAGTAAAGAAAGTATAACAAATATAGAGATAAGATAACTTAATATCATTCCATTCTTCATTCTCTTAACATTTTCCTTACAAAAAGGTGTATTTATTTTCAATGTATTAAATAAACCTACAAATTGGTAAACTAACAATATAAAAACGATTCCACATGGATATATCATCATAACAAACCAATCGAAATGTAAATCAAACCATTTAACTATCCAGTATAACATGAATAAAAAAACAATACCCACTATTATACCAACTTGCAATAATATTTTTAAAATGTTTCCTATTCCTTTATTTCCAAAAATTTTCATAATTTCCTCCTTGCTTATATAATAGCACATAAATATTATATTTCAATATTTTTTTATTGTTTTACGATAATTAATATCAAAAATAAAAGAATTGACAATATATCAATTCTAATAATATTTTATCCCATAATTTGCCCACCATTGTTATGAATAACTTGCCCTGTCATATAACTTGAGTCATCTGATGCTAAAAATACAAAAGTTGGAGCAAGTTCATAAGGCATAGCACCTCTTGCCATAGCAGCATCTGCACCCAATGATGGTATTTTTTCTTTTACCCAACAAGCTGGTTGAAGTGGTGTCCAAAAAAATCCTGGTGCAATAGCATTAACTCTTATATTTTTCAAGGCTAAGTTTCTTGCAAGCGCTCTAGTAAATCCAACAATTGCTCCTTTAGTTGTAACATAATCAATTAATTGAGGATCTCCATAAAAACAAGTAACTGAAGTCAAATTAATAATCGATGCTCCTGATTTTAAATATGGTAAGACTTCTCTTGTAAGATAAAACATTCCATATACGTTTACCTTCATCGTCCAGTCAAACTGCTCATCGCTAATACATTCCAAATAATCTTGCTGATATTGAACTCCTGCATTATTTACTAAAATATCAATTTTTCCAAATTTTTTTAATGTTTCTTGTACAATTTTCTTTGAAAAAGCTTTATCAGCAATATTTCCTGATAATAAAAGGCAATTTCCCCCTAATCTTTCAATGTATTCTTTTGTTTCCATTGCATCACGATGTTCATTATAATAAGGTATTACAACAGATGCTCCTTCTTTTGCAAACGCAACAGCGCAACTTCTTCCAAGTCCACTATCTCCACCAGTTACAATAGCAACTTTCCCTTTTAACTTATTACTTCCCTTGTAATTAGGATTATCAAAAATTGGTCTTGGATTCATCAAGTATTCCATACCAGGTTGATTTTCTTGAGACTGTTCAGGAGCCATAATATTATACTTTGTACTTTGTATCCCAATAGGATTATTATAAGTATAATACTGATTCCCAAACTGGTAATTAAATTTCATATATTTCCTCCCAGTTTTAATATATGAATATTTAATATAATTGCTATTCACAAAAGAAATATCTTACTAAATATGAAACATTATATCTTTTAGTTGCAACAGTATCATATCCACGTTTAAAATCGTAAGATTCTTTTAAAATACAATTTGATTTTTCAAAGTTTTGAGCATTTTTATAGGATAAATAAACTTGTAAATAAATATTGTTTTTTGAGTCATTTATCTTTGATACCATAATATGATCAAGTAATATATAAATAACTCTATCTAAAATTGATTTATTAGTAATTCTAAGTTTTATAGTTGATTCAAGCTTCTTTAATCTTAAGTCATTACTAGTCACTTTTTCTAATCTTTTCCTTTCCTCTAATAAATCATTTAATTCTTTAGTAATTATTTTTAACCTTTCATTATAATATTCATTTCTATTAACAAACTCTATATTTGACAAACTATTATTTAGACTAAGTTCTAATAACTTGTCTTTCTTATCATTTACTTCTTTTATTTCTTTTTCCTTAATAGATATTTTTTCCTGAGTTCCATTATCTATTTCTAATTGAGAATAATTGTGCATTAAAACTTTTAAAACATCACTTAAATTAATACCTAACTTATCTATTAAATCATAAAAAATACTATTTAATTCCGATTCTCTTAATATAGCTGAATCACAATTAATCTTTCCTTTTTTTAAATAATTACTACATACCCAAGATATATCATTAGTTTTCTTTCTAAAATGTCTTCTATGAAAAACAGTGTTATGTTCTAGACAATATAGTTTAGAACTATACAAATATCGATTTTTATATAAAGAATTATTCATTACGTTACTAATATTTTTTTTACGTGATTGTAATCTTTTATTTGCTCTTTCCCATAAATTATCATCTACAATTGGTATTATTTTTTCTTTATTTTCGTAAGTAATCCAATCATCTTTTTCAAAGTGTTTTACTTTTTTAGTCATATAATCAATAATTTCTGACTTCTTTCCACAATAATATCCTTTATATTTGGGGTTTTCTATCATTCTAGATATAGTTGATACACACCATTTGTTTCCTTGATAGGTTCTTAATCCACGAGAGTTTAACATTTTTGCAATTTTAGATAATGATAATTCTGATACAGCATATAATTCATAGATTTTTCTAACTACTTTAGCTTCATCTAAAACTATATTTAAAACACCAGTATCTTTATCTTTTTTATACCCATACAATAAATTATTTCCTAAAACTTCACCACGTTCAATAGCTTGGTTCATCCCAAACTTAACACGTTCAGATAATCTTCTTATTTCATCTTGTGCCATTGATGCCATTATAGTTAACCTAAGCTCAGAATCAGGCATAATGGTATTAATATTATCATTAACAAATAAAACTGCAACACCATAAGACAATAATTCTCTTGTATATTTAATACTATCAAGGGTATTTCTTGAAAATCTAGATATCTCTTTAGTAATAATTAAATCAAATTTTCCATTTCTGGCATCTTCAATCATCTGCATAAAATTATCTCTTTTTATATCACTTGTACCTGTTATTCCATCATCAACATAACCAGTTATGTAAGTCCAATTGGGATTATCTTTTATATATTGTTCAAAATGTTCAACTTGATTTTTAAGAGACTTCTTTTGTTCCAAATGATCTGTTGAAACCCTTGCATAATCTGTTACTCTAAGTTTTATATTAGCAAGTGGTATTCCCATATTTAACTCTTTTCGAACAGTATATAAATCCAATTTTTCTCCTCCTTTCAAACCCAAAACTAAACATTATATTTTCTTAATTCTTTTAAAATATTCTCTTCAGTATATTTATAAATTTTATATGATATTATATTTTCATCGAATAATTCTTTATTTAAGGAAAGTGCAACTTCTAAAATAATTTTTTCGTTCTTCTTTTTTACTTCAACGTTATTTATAAAACTGACACAATCTATAATTAATCACCTTACTTATAACTATGAAAATATTCTAAAAAAAATTCTTTATTGAATAATCAATATTATTACTTTGCCATATATATTTTTTTAAATAAAAATAAAAGTCAGTCTAATTAAGACAAACTTCTAAATTATACATTTACTATCAAAAAAATAAGCTAAAAATAAGAAAAAAAACTGTTGCTACTATAGCAATTACTAGACCACAAATATTATTTGAATTCTCATTTTTAATAATTTTTATTATTTTCTCTTCGCTTATATTAGAATTAGAATTTATTATTTTATAAAGTTTATTTGTACAATCACTGTAAATTAAATTAGTAAGTATATTAAAATGCATCTTGATAATAAAAACTAACAAAATTAATAAAAATGAAAAGCCAACAGGATATATTTTGATACAAAAAAGTATTATTCCATCAATATTATATATTCCAAAAATGAAATTTAGAAAACAAAAAAATAAGTAGAGCGATGTTTTTATCATTTTTTTCATTATAGAATAATACCAACCAAATAAAATATAATATAGATTTGGAAATCAACGTGAATCTAGATTTTTAGACAAATATTGTTCTAATAGGTATGAATTGTATCTTAGAGAATATTTTTCAACATCATTAGATTTAAATAACAATCCACACCTTGGACAGCATTTGGAATTATTAACAAGTTTTGACTTACAATTTGGACATTCCATTATTCTTATTTGTAATACTTTAAGTTATAATTGAAAAAATAATATGTGATAAAAAAGAATTAACAACTTTAGTATTATTTCCCTTCTATAATTATTATATTACAAATTTACTGTACAAAGACAAGATTAATTTTAAACATGTTATATTTTAAATTTCCCATATTTTTTATATGTTCATATATTGTAGACTAGGATTTATTATATAGTTTGCTAATTTGTTCTTAATTCATCCTAACAATTTCATTTTGTAAAATTACTTCAACTTTAATGTCATTATAGCTTTTTCATATATTAGTTTAACATTCCTTTTTTTACAAACCATCTCTAAATCATTTAATAATTTGCTATTTAGATTTTTAAATCGTCATATTTCTTTTAAAATTCATCCAACAAATTGTACTTTTAATCTTATTTGTCAATTTCTTCTATTTCTTTATTTAATACATCTAAATAATCTTGCTCAGCAGTAGTTAAATGTTCTTGCATATACTTATCATATTCTTCATGAGCTTTTTTCAATGCTTGACTATGAGATATTTTTCCACCATTTTTTAAAATATCTTTTCTTGTCATCTTTAAAAATGAATCAAGTTCATTAACCCAATCTTGCATTGTCATTGGATGCCTATCTAGCGCATTAATTTCAGCAATATCTAAATAGGCTGATACCATTCTGTTTAAAATATTAAGTTCTTCATGAGTCAAATAGTTTTTAGCTATTTCAATTTCACTTCTTGTTGGATAATTTCCTTTAAAATTGGTAAGTCCTAAATTTTCTTTATTGGAATCAACTCTATAAAATATTACCTCAGCAGCAGTATTACCATGAGTAGCATAGTGCATTTTGTTTTGCACAGTTTTAAAAAAATCTACTGATAATTTGTTCTTAGGGTCATAATCAATACTTGTAGCATAAATATCCAATACCTTTCTCCAAAATATTTTTTCTGAAGATCTAATATCACGAATTCTAGCAAGTAATTCTTCAAAGTAAGGACTTTCACCATTATTCTTTAATTTTTCATCATTTAAAGCAAAACCTTTAATCATATATTCTTTTAAAACTCTAGTTGCCCATATTCTAAATTCAGTTGCCTTTTTTGAGTTAATTCTATATCCAACAGCAATAATTGCATCTAAATTGTAGTGTAAAACATTGTAATTTTTACCATCACTAGCAGTTGTCAAGAAATCCTTGACAACTGAGTCTTTGATAAGTTCTTCTTCTTTAAAAATATTATTTAGATGATAACTAACATTTTGTTTAGTAGTATCATAAAGCTTAGCCATTACATCTTGGCTCATCCATATATCTTCATTTTGAATACTAACATCTACTTTTATATTGCCATCTTTGGACACATATATAATCATATTGTTTTTCATAGCTAATCTCCTCTCTATTTATTTCAACTTCTTTTGTATTTTCTAAAATATAGTCAATTAATTCATTCATTGTGCAACCATATATAAGTTTGTCATATTCATAAATCAAGAAACATCTTAATATTCCATTTTTACCTCTATATAAATTATACTAAAAAAATATTGTTTTTCCTAGAAATCATCGCTAAATATCATATAAATATACTTAAAAAAACAGGTAACTTCCTATTTCCGCACTAAGAGAACCTAACGCAACAGACATAGAAAATCAAGGTTTAGGTTATGTTGTAGCAAGTGTTGGGGAGTTAGGAGGAATTGTTCCATACACATCTTATAGTGCTAGAATAAGTTACATTGAAAATAACCCTGAAGTAATAGAAAAATTTAATAGAGCAATTCAAAAAGGATTAGATTATGTTCATGAAAGTAGTAGCGAAGAAATCGCTGAATCAATACAAAGCTTTTTCCCAGATACTAAAAAAGAAGACTTAATAAAAGTAATAGATAGATATAAAAAACAAGACGTATGGCCAGAAACAACAGAATTTAAAGAAGAGTCTTTCAATCACTTACAAGATATTATGATAAATGCTAATGAACTTGACGAAAAAGTGCCATACAAAGAATTAATATATAAGAAATGAAAAAAATATTAGAAATTAAAAATTTAAAAAAGTATTATCATGATAAAGAAAGTGAAACACTTGCAATAAAAGATTTATCTTTAAATGTCTATGAAAATGAATTCATATCTATAGTAGGTACATCTGGATGTGGTAAATCTACTCTTCTTTCTATACTTGCTAATTTAGAAAATAAAAGTGATGGAGAAATTATATTTCATAAAAATAATTTAAAAATAGGATACATGCTACAAAAAGATTCACTTTTTCCCTGGAGAACTGTCCTTGAAAATTGCTTGATAGGTCCTGAAATAGAAAACACTTTAACAGAAGAAAAAAGAAAAAGAGTAATAACACTCTTAGAAAAATATGGACTAAAAGAATTTATAAATAAGTATCCATCCTCTTTATCAGGAGGTATGAAACAAAGAGTCGCTCTAATAAGAACACTCGCTACTGATCCAGATTTACTTCTTCTTGATGAACCACTATCAGCACTTGATTATCAAACAAGACTACAATTATCAAATGACTTATATAAAATAATCAAAGAAGAGAAAAAAACAGCAATTATGGTAACTCATGATCTAGGAGAAGCAATAAGTATTTCAGATAGAATTGTAGTATTATCCAAAAGGCCATCAATAGTTAAAGTAATTCATAATATTGAATATAAAAATAGAAAAATGCCAATAGAAAACAGAAAAACAGAAGAATTTAATTGTTACTATGAAAAAATATGGAAGGATCTTGATATAAATGTATAGCAAGGAACATATCGAATTTCTAAAAAAGAGAAAAAAAAGAAAAAGATTTATCATAACAATTCAAATTCTTGTAATAATTTTGTTTATTGCGATATGGGAGTTACTAGCAGATTTAAATATTATAAACACATTCTTATTTTCATCACCAAAAAACATAGTAAATACATTAATAAATCTAAGTAGTAATGATTTGTTTGAACACATTTGGGTTACTTTATATGAGACAATTATTAGTTTTCTAATTGCATCAATAGTAGGTCTTTTTATAGCCTGTATACTATGGCTAAATAAAACTTTAGCTGATATTGTCGATCCATTTCTAACTGTACTTAATTCTCTTCCAAAAGTTGCTTTAGGACCATTAATAATTATATGGGTTGGAGCAAGTACAAACTCAATAATAGTTATGGCTTTAATGATATCGTTAATTATAAGTATCATTAACATTTACAATAGCTTCATAAAAACTGAAGAAAACTACATAACTTTACTAAAATGTTTTAAAGCAACTAAAATGCAAATTCTAACTAAAGCAGTAATACCACACAATCTTGGTAATATATTTAATACATTTAAAATAAATATAAGTATGTCTTTAATTGGAGTAATCATGGGAGAACTACTTGTATCAAAAAAAGGATTGGGATATCTAATTATGTATGGTTCTCAAGTATTTAATATCAATCTAGTAATTACAAGTGTATTTATCCTAGGAGTTATATCTTATCTTATATATTATGTCTTACTTAAAATTGAAAAAGTAATTTTCAAACTAAACAAATAAAATATATACAAAAAAAGAATGAAGTTTATTTCATTCGACAACCACTTTGTGGTTGTTTTATTTTACAAGATTTTTATTTTTAATAATTACTTGTCATTCCAAACGTTATTTATATGCTGAGAAAGTGCCATTATAAATTCATCTCTTGTTAAATCTATTCTACTAATTACTCCATTAGTAACAAAACTAATTCCCCCTATGCTACTTCTTAAGTCATTATGTTCAAATATTTTATCCATAACCTTACCTAAATCTGTTGATATAATTTCATCTACATATTTATTAAGAACAGGATAACCGGAGCTTGTTCCCCAACTTTCATAACCATTTTTATCTTTAATAACAGCAACACTAATAATAATCCACTTACCTAATAAATTAGTAATTCCAGATTCCACACCTAAAAAGTATCTAGCTTCTATTTCATTTTTTCTAGCATATTCTATTAAATTATTAACACGATTTCTAGCACCTTCATAGATTTCATTATTTACTGGTTCTTCACTAACATCTGATGAAACAGAAATTCCTTCAATATCAAAATCATCAAAATATTTTTTAAATGCCTCTTTAGCACCTTCTATTTTTCCTGGATTCTTTGTTCCAATTAATATTTTCATTATTTTACCTCCTTCATTCCATATATTCGTAAGTTTATTTCTATCTAATATTCCTTTAGTATCTAAAGTATCAGTAGAATAACTTTTCCCATCTTTTTTCTATTATAACATATGTCATATAAGATTCTTTCTTTATAACCTTTTCATTAAACTATTTCAAAGACTAATCAAAAACTTATTTTGTAGTAGTTATCTTCAAAAAACATTTACACATCAAAAAAAATCTCAACTGAGATTTTCTTTATATATATTATTATTATTATTCTGTTACAACCCAAGCATTTGGAAGCCATCTAAAAGTAGGTCTATATCCATTCCATGGCGAATTAATATATTTTCCTTTTTCAACCATTGAAGTAGAAGTTCCACCATCGAGGTTTGCAGCATTTATAGCACCATATCTTTGTAAAATATCAGCCAAGTCTTTATAACTAACTCCCTTAGAATGTTTTTGTAAATTATCAATTACTAATAGTAAAACTATTCCATCTTCTCTTTGAGCAATTGCAGATCTTCCACACTCCCAGTAGGTATATTCATTTTCATATTGATTCTTACCATCGACAATTAAAAATGGACCCCAATCAACTGCATCTCTTATTCCCATATTAATAGCTTCTTCAGTAGACATTCTTTTAACAACTAATCTATTGTCTTTGGTAAATCCAATTAATCCTCCACCAAATCCACCTCTTCGAAAAGTAGAATCAAGTTTTCCATTTATAAATACATCTCCATGAGGAATACCTCCATTGCTATTCCAGTTAGGATCATAAAATCCACCAGCATTAATAGCAACTAAAGCATTATTTTTATTAGCTATTGTAGCAAGTGTTTCTCCATAAGACCCCTCAAACGTACCAGCACCAATACTTTTTGCAAGATGAACATGAGAAGGATCATAAACAACTGCCATATACCCAACATATTTTGCACCTGTTCCACTAGTAGTTCCACTTATTTTAATAATTTTATAAAGAACACCTTCTTCTCTTTCTAATATTTCCTTTTCGTACTTATTGTCATACATATTAATATCATAATCAACATCAAAATCAATTAATTCTTCTTTTTCAAAGTTTTCATCCTTAATAACATTATCTATAGTATACTGACTATATATTTTTGATGCTAAATCTTGATAATTAATTGAGTTATAACTAGAAGTAATAAGCCACTCTTTAAAAACATCATTATAATAAACAAAATTAACCATAATTCCTATTTCAGAAAAATAAATTAGAAATAATAATGAAAATGATATTTTCCTAAATAAATGTTTATTATTAATTATTCTTTTTCCTTTTAATAAACTTATAAAACATATTACTAAAATAACAATAAAAACAACAACAGACAATAAAACAATTGTTTTAAATAAAGAAGTAAATTTTTCGTAATTATTTAAAACTATAATAAAAAAAGATAATAATAAAGGAACAACTAAAAGACTAATTACTGTTAGAATTCTATATACATTAAATCTTTTATTGTTCATCATATTACCTCCTATCCTAACTCTTTTAAAATTATATTTGTATCTTCACTTAATTGATATTCATATTTTTTTGTAACACTAACTCCATGCTTTTTAGCATAAGCATTATAAGAATCAACGATTTTATTGTACTCATCTATCATCTCTTTGTAAGAATTAATCATATTAATATAATTAACTTTATAACTACTACATTTAGAATCCATAAGAGAATTGTTTAAATCATACTTACAATTATCAATTAATTCTTTTGTGTAACCATTTATCTTTTCTATTTCTTGTTCAACTATATTAAATTTAGTTTGTAAAGTTTTACTTTTTTCGACAAACTGAACTAGATAAAAATTATATGATTTAGAAACGTCAACAATTGTATTTTTTACATTATTTGCTGTATCCATAAATAATGAATAATTGTCATCAACATTTTTAACAATTTCATGACTTTTATCTAAATCACTATAATAATCTTTTATAGCAGCGTTTACTACTTTAATAAAAAAAGAAGATACTCCCAATAAAATAAAAAGAATACCTATATGAATTAAAGGATTTTTCATATACACCACCACAATAAAATTATAAATATATTTTACATTAGTGTAAATTGTTTTTACTGTAAAAATGAAGTCACTTTACAAAGTTATACTATGTAATCTTTTCACCTACTACGAGTAAATATTTACCCTTAGGATTGTCAAACAAACAAGTTTGCAAAATAAGTATATTTGAATCTTTTTTTATATCACTTTTATAAATTGAATTATTATTAATCCAGTTTATATGGCTAATCCATCCTTTTTTACTATAATTTAAGTACATATGTTGTGAAGAATCATCAACTATTAAGATTGATTTAACTAAATATTTATATTCACTTTTACCAGATTCTAAATAAATATAACGATTATTAGTTTCATTAAAGAATTCTAGTGATAAAAACATTTCTAACTTACTAAATTTAGTTTTATGTGATTTAGAGTTATGTCCAAATATTAATATCTTCTTGTCATTTATACTATTCCTATAATCCATAAATATACTTCCATACTTGTTATAATCACCATTCTCATCATGTTCTAAGTAATATTTATTATCAGTATATTGATAAACTTTCGTATAAAGATCTATACTAGGTATTCTTAAAACAAGAACATAATTATCATCGTTTTTGAAACTAAACAATAACAAACAAGAAAAAATAAAAAAGAAAACTTTACATTTAAACATATAATCACCAAAATAATTTTATTTAAATATAAAGTTTTAAAATGTCGATATGTGTTAAACCATTTCAGCAACATAAACCAAATAATTTTTTTTATCAGTATAACACGTATATAATATTAATATATTTTTATCTTTATAATTATTAACACTTATACTACCATCTTTAGAATCTAAATAATGATTTATTATTTTATAATTATATTTTTTATTCTTGTATGTTAACGAAACATTATCGTCCTTTTTTAATTCTTTTAAATTATCAAAGTAAGCATATTTCCCATATCCTGAATGTCCTCCAATAATTAAAATGCTATTTTTTTCATCTGGCATATCAGAGTCTTTCATTATAATAATATTTTTATCAATATCATTTAACTCACTGTGAACATTATATATATTCCCTTTAAAATTTATTTTTGGTATTTCAAGTTTCATAATAGGTTTTTCAATAATAATAGTTTCCTCTTTAAGAATAATTTTGTCTTGAATATTAATAACAGCATTACATACATTATTTAACAGCTGAATAGCAAATAACATCTTTAATAATTTAAAAAAGTATTCCATATCTCTATAATATAATGAAATAAATCTATTTCTGCATTAGGTACTTTTATTTTAAAATCATATAAAGAAATATCTATGCTATGACTACTATTTTCATTAATATCAATTAAATAATCATCATTTATTTGATAACCACTAGTTGTATTAATCTGTTTTAATATATATTTTCCATAAGATAAAGAAAACTCAAATTCCCCATTATTATCTGTAATACCACTAGCCACTAAATTATTATCTAAATCATATATTTTAAATGTGATACCTTCTTCTCTTTTCATCTGATTATTTTTATATTCTTCTCTTGTACCATAATACTTGATTACTTTTACTTTGCTTTTTATTATACTATTTCCTATAGTGATTTCATTGCTTATATTATCCTTATCTAAAATAACTTCATAAATTTCTTGATTTAGATAATACCCAACTCCTGCTTTCGATTCCTTTATAAAATATTTGCCAAATGATAAATTATCAAACAAACCTTTCCCATCTTTAATTGTTGTAGAACTAATATAATTCATATTAGAGTCATACAAATCAAAGACAGCTCCATCAAGAGATGCACTATTATTATCTAAATTATCATTGTCTACTTTATTTACAGTTATATTTCCATCATAAACACTTATATTTACTTCAAATGTAACTGGTAATACATTTCCTCTTTCCATAACATTTTGACTATAATCACTATAAAAATATGTAGCAAAATTAGAATAATTATTACTTACCTTCTCAAAAACGATTTTCCCATCTTTAATTTCTTTTCCAGCATCAATTTTCAATGTATTTTCCTTTTTTTCATATAGAAAATCACTATTTTTAATAACATAATTATTTAAAACACCATTTAAATCATCAATAGTTAAAGTATCATTAACTTTAATATAATATTTTTCTTCAAATTTAGGCTTAATATTATGTCTACCAACTAAATTATTTAACTCTTCTAACTCTTTATTATATGGTTTTATTATATTTTTCGAATTAACATTATCAATCCATTCAAATGTGTAGTTTGGATATAATGTTCTCCATATTGATAACTGAGTAATTGATATCCATTTCTTATCTAAATGATTCTTATATCCATATCCGTAATAAGCATATAATTTAATCTTTTCCCATTTATCATTACTAATTCCAAAGGTGTTGTTAGAATTACTACTGACATAATCTGAATTATCAACAAGTGAAGTAAAAGGTTCAACACAATATGCGACCTCATTTGTTGTTAAATCTCTAATTACTCGAGCATTTTTATAGTAAATTATCTTACCATCAGACTTCATATAAGATATTCCAGTTAAAAACTCACTACTTACAAACTTTCTTTCTAAAGCATTAACATTTATAAAACATAAAAATAAAAATATTATTAGCAATATTCTTTTCATAAAACCCTCCTTATCATTGCCTAATAATATCTTTACTTATAACTTTTTTATTTCCTAAATTTTTATCATAAAAAAGCAAAAAAGTCCAAAATATTTGGACTTTTGAAACATTGATATAAATATATATACTATCTCTTTGAGAATTGTGGTGCACGTCTTGCTTTTTTAAGACCTGGTTTCTTACGTTCTTTTATTCTAGAATCTCTAGTAATAAATCCAGCAGCTTTTAAGATTTTTCTGTAACTATTTTCACTTTCAGCTGGTGTAGTTGAATCATACTCTAATAAAGCTTTAGTAATTCCTAAACGAATTGCTCCAGCTTGTCCAGAGAATCCTCCACCTCTTACTTCAACTTCAACATCGAACATCTCTTTTGTATTAGTTAATTCTAATGGTTGAGATAAATTCATTATTAAAGTTTCATATGGTAGATAATCATGTACATCTCTACCATTTATAGTTATTTTACCATTACCAGAAACTAATCTTACTTTAGCAGTACTTTCTTTTCTTTTTCCAGTTCCATAATAAACAGTTTGTTTTTCTTTAGCTTTAACCATAACTTACCTCCTTATTTCATTTCCACTTTAACTGGCTTTTGTGCCATATGTGGATGTTCACTACCAGCATAAACAAATAGCTTCTTAGCCATTTGTCTACCTAATCTAGTATGAGGAAGCATTCCTACAACTGCTCTTTCAAGCATTTCAACTGGGAATTGTTCCTTCATTTCTTTAGCAGTTCTTACTCTTAATCCACCTGTGTACATTGAGTGATTATAATATTTCTTATCAAGTAACTTATTACCAGTTAGATTAGCTTTTTCAGCATTGATAATAATTACATAATCACCACAGTCAATATGTGGAGTGTAAGTTGGTTTGTGTTTTCCTCTAAGCATATGAGCAGCTTTAACTGCAACACGTCCTAAAGTTGATTCTTGTGCATCAATAACATACCATTTACGTTCAATTGTTTCTTTTTTTTGCATATAACTTGTCATATTTTTCTCCTTTTACTTAAGCTCGACCTTCCCAAAGTCAAACTTATGTGGGGATTTAAATGTACCAATTGAAATTATAATAGAAAACATATTAAAAGTCAATTAAAATATGGAAAACATCAGTAAAAAATGAATTGTTTTTCTAATACAAAACGAATATTTCTTTAAAAATGAATTTTCTAATTATTCATATTCAATTTTATCTAAGTATAACCCTTCTCTTTTCATCGTTGTTATTACTTTAGACATATTAATATCATCAAATATCTTATTTACTATTTGAGGTTCTAATTTTCCATTTCCTACTTTTAATAATACCCCAACCATATTTCTTACCTGATACTTCATAAAGCCATTTCCAGTGAAAAATATATATACCTTATCATCTTCCTCTTTAATATAAGCATCATATATTTCTCTTTCATAACTTACATTAATATCATCTTTCGATACAAAAGCTTTAAAGTCATGAACTCCCAAAAATGATTTAATTTCCTCTTTCATCAAGTTAACATTTAACTTTTTTCCATATTGGTATACGTAGTTTCTTTCAATAGGATTATACTCTCCACAGTTAATAATATATTTATAAGTCTTTCTCTTAGAATTAAATCTAGCGTGAAACAAGTCATCAACATGCTCTACTTCAAACACATGAATATCATCTGGTAAAAGACTATTTAAAGCGCATTTTAACTTATATAACGTAATATTAACATCTAAGTCAAAATGCGCACACTGATCATTAGCATGAACTCCTCTATCTGTTCTTCCTGCCCCAACTACCTTTGTTTCTTTATGGTTATTAATTGAATATAAAGCTTTTTCAAGTTCACTTTCAACACACCTTAAATTAGGTTGTTTTTGATATCCACTAAAATTAGTACCATCATAAGAAAAATGTATTAAATATCTCATATTTACCTACCTATTAAACAAATAATGATAAACACTATAATAGAAAGCAATAATAACATAGTATCTATTCTATTCCAAGCCAGTTTAACAGTCCTATTACTATCTGTACTATACCCATTAAATCTAATCTTAGACTGTAAATACTTTCTATCTAAATCTCGTATTACTTTATCATCTATTGATACAGATTCATTATACAATTTTTCTTTCTGTTTTTCATTATAATCCAATATATCTTTTATATTTGCATTGTAAAATTCTTCTTTTAAAGGTTTATTTTCATACTTCTTAAATAAATATTTAAATAATCTCTTATCTTTAAAACTAATTGTAAGAATAAATGTATATATTAAATTAAATAAATAAACGATTTTATAAAGTACCAATAAAGGAGTAATTCTACTAACAATAGCAAGTAATATGATAAGAAATACATCTATAACAAGCAATTTAATGTTCTTATAGTTATAAAATGTCAATAAAACCAACAAAGCCCAAAGAGTAATATAATTATTTGAAATAATTACACTTAATACTACCAAAAATATAATAATTATTTTTAACAACAAATTCATCTTATACATGTTTATATATATCCTTTATAATATCTCTTACATCTTTACTATAGAACAATTTTATATTTTTCTCTTCTTTGGCTTTATAAGTTATATATGATAAGGTAGGAATATCTAATTTATATTTCATAAGTGTTTTAACATCACTATATATTTCTTCTGTTGTATCAAACTTAATATTAGACTTATTAGAAATTAATGAGTAATCAGAGTTTTTATATAAGACATCAACATCACTACTTGAAATAATCACAATATAATCTTTGGATTTTAAATAATTAATAACTTTTAATAATCTTTTTTGAACACTTAAATCACTTCCTAAAAATATGTCCTTAAAAAATATTATTTTATTTAGTTTTGATATATTTCTAAGTAAATTTAAAAAATATCTTTCAGTTCTTGATAATGTTATTATTTCTTTATCCATAAAACTCACATCAAGATCTAAAATCTTTAAAACTTCATACACTAATGGTAATTCTGGATACTTATTATATGAAGCTATCTCATTTAATACAGTATCAGAAATAAAATAATCATTTCTATTATCTATAACAACTACATCATAATCTTCTATTAAATTGTTTACTAAAGAGGTATCACTAGTTTGAATAGACAAAATAGAATTATCTATATCTACTATTTTACTTTTTTGCTTAGTCCTAAATTTTATTTCCATAGTCTATCTACCACCTCTTCAGGTTTATAATATATTTCATCAATCAAGTTATAGAATTGAAGTTTTCTAGATAAATCAACCATAATAGGAATATGTAACCCCATTTTTTCAAGTTCATTATCCCTAATTATTATTTTATCAAAAGAATTTCTTTCTATGATTTTTCCATTATTCATTAAAATTATGTCTTTTTCTTTTATTACATTATTTATATCACTTGTTGTTAGTAATATAGTTATTCCAAGTTCTTTATTAATTGATTTTAATATCTTTAATATTTCTTTTCTTTCGTTATTATCAAGAAATCTTAACATATCATCAATAAACATTATCTTAGGATTGTGAACTATTGACACAGCAATTAATACTTGTACTTTTTCAAAATATGTTAATCTAGATATATCTTTCCCCAATATTGTGGATATTCCAATAATATTTGAAACATTATCAACAATATTGTTAATATCTTTATCACTATAATTTAAATTAATTAAAGGGTATCTTAACTCATCATTTACTTTAGAACACAAAAACTGATCATCTATATCATCAAGTATTATAGAAATATTCAATAAATAATCTTTTAAACTACTTTTTGATAACTCTAAATCATTTACAATTATTTTACCTGAGCTAGAATATATTATCCCACTTAATGCTTTAACAAGTGTTGTCTTACCACTTTTATTTGGAGATAAAATAAAAGAAAATGCCCCTTCCATGAGAGAAAAACTAATATCATCAATAATTCTATTATCACCATAATCTATAGAAAGATCTGTAACTTCAAGTAGTGCTTTTTCCATACCACACACCTCATATATAGCATATTATATTCATTTTTAAAAAAAAGAAAAGAATAATCTTTTCTTATTGTAAATAATTATTTCTTTTCTTTCCGTTTTTGTATTTTATATACAACTTTAAGTGCCAATTTATTGGATGCAAATCTATTAAAGAATAATATACATTTCATTTTAAATCCTGGTACAATAACTAGCTTTTTCTTAAACATTTTATCTATTGCGTACTTTGCAACAACATCGCTATCCATACCTTTCATAGCAAACTCTACATTAGCAACATCATTAAAATTTGTTTTTACAGGTCCTGGACACAAACATGAAACATGTACATTCGATTTTGATCTTCTAAGTTCTTCATATAATGCCAAAGTTAGCTTTGTTACATATGACTTAGAAGCATAGTAAGTAGCCATCAATGGACCAGCTTGAAAACTCGCACTAGAAGAAACATTTAATATATATCCAGAGTTTCTTTTTACCATATCTTTTAGGAATAGCTTAGTTAATATGTGAACTGCTTTTATATTGACATCAATCATATTAAGTTCAGTGTTCAAATCAGTAGAATTAAATTCACCAAATAATCCAAATCCAGCGTTATTAATTAAAATATCAATATTATCATTTTTACAAACTACATAAAGATCTTTTAGCTTAGATACTTGAGCTAAATCAACTACAACAATTTTAACATCTGTTTTTAATTCTTTTTGGATTTTTTGTAATTTTTCTTTATCTCTAGCAACGAGAATTAAATCATATCCCAAAGAACTTAAATACTTTGCCATACTGTAACCAATACCACTAGAAGCTCCAGTAATCAACGCTTTCATAACTATCCCTCCAATGAATATTATACCACTTTAAAAACAAAAGAAAAAGTGTAGATTAAACTACACTTTAATCAAAATTTGGTGTCATTGAGTTACCTTGAAGATATTGAGTAATAAACCCAAATCTTTTTTCTAACAACTCTTTTTCTTCATCAGTCATCTCATCCATTGGAGCACTATTTGAAACATCATATTTTGGCATTTCATCTAAAACATCAATAATCAATTTCATTTCATTTTTAACATCTTCTCCAATTATAGAAGTAACGGAAATATTAACTTCTTCGTCATTTCTTACTTCTATAGTTCCTTGAATATCAATATCTATCTCTAAGTCCTTTGTATTTTCTAAGCTAAATGACATTTTGTTTTCTGATTCAAGAACAAGTTCTCCAGTAATCATTTTCATACCCATCATTGATAAAGATAACTCAACTTTTTTGTCATTTTCTTTTTCAAGTTCTAAATCAAATAATTTTTGACCAGCAACTGAAATATAATATCTTGAATATCCTTCAACTTGATTTTCTGCAAAAACAACATTAAGCTTTTGATCTTGGAAGTCAAAATTAACAGAAATATTTGCTGAAATTACATTATCATCGTCATCTAAGTAAACAGTATAAGTAAATAAATTACCCAAATCTTTTAATGACTCAAGCTCATCTAATTGAATACTTTGAACTATAGTTTCATATTGCTTTTTATCTTTTTCTTTAATTTTCTTAATTGCGTTATCAATAACTGCATAAGTATCATTACCTGTAAAAGTATAAGAATACTTAGTAGATTCATATTTCTTTCCATTTATAGTAATTTCTTTGCTATCTTTATTGATATTTCCACTTTCAATTACATCAAAGAATGCTTCTTCAAAGGCATTTGTAATTACATCATCATTTACTTCAGTAGTAGAATCATTTGAACTCTCTTCATTACTAGCCTCTGCATAATAATACTTTTCAAACACATCTTTAACAGTAAAGAATACCTTATTTTCTTCAACAATCATTTCGTATTGTTCATTTTTACCAAGTTCTTCAACAAACATATCAAATAATATGTATCCAGTAGCATCTTTCTTAGTATTATCAACTACGAATTCAAACTTATTATTTTTTGGAGTTTCTTCTAAAAGATCATTATACTCAAAAGCCATTTTTAGAATTTTATCATCATATCTATTATCATCTTTAGAATCTGATTTCTTTAATCCTAAACTATCTTTAATAGCTTTTGTATATACTTCTTTTATATTATCCTTTGGCCAGAATACAAAAGTTAAAACTCCAGCAGCAATAAGAAAAACTGCCACCCCTAGAATAACAAATATTTTTGTCTTATTTTTCATCTAATCACACCTCACTACTATATATTATAAGACAATTAACAAATAAAGTCCACAAAAAAACTTTGCCTAAGCAAAGTCCTTATTAAACAAGTTCAATAATAGCCATTAATGAATTGTCTCCACGTCTTTCATCTAATTTTAAAATCTTAGTATATCCACCATTTCTAGTAGCATACTTAGGAGCTAATTCATCAAATATTTTCTTGACTACTTCTGTATTATTTTCAAAGAAAGCAAGTGCTTTACGTCTTGAAACTAAATCACCATTTTTTCCATAAGTAATCATTTTATCAACAAATTTACGAACTTCTTTAGCTCTAGTTTCAGTAGTAACAATTTTACCATTCATAACAACTTCTTTTGTTAAATTAGCAAGCATGCTTCTTCTATGTTTTGTATCTACTCCTAATTTTCTATAAGCCATAATCTTCCTCCTTACTAATCTTCATTATGTAATACAAGTCCTAAATCACGAACTTTATCTAATACTTCCTTAAGTGATTTCTTACCTAAGTTACGTATTTTCATCATATCGCCTTCACTCATATTAACTAAATCTTGTAATGTATGAATATTTGCTCTCTTTAAGCAATTATATGCTCTTACTGAGAAGTCCAAATCTTCAATAGTAGTTTCTAATGCTTTTACTTTTGGATCTTCAGTTTTCTCAATCATCATTCCTGTCATATCAGCAATGTTACTTAAGTTAGTAAGAATATTAAAATGTTCAATTAAAATTCTTGAAGCAAGAGCAATAGCTTCCTCTGGTTTCATAGAACCATTTGTCCAAACATTTAATATTAACTTATCATAAGTTTCATTTTGTCCAACACGAGCTGGTTCAACATCATAAGAAATTCTTTCGATTGGTGAGAATAATGAGTCAATAGCAATAACTCCAACTTTCTTAATATCAAGAAGTTTTTTGTTTTCTTCGCTTCTTACATATCCTCTTCCATTTGATACAGTCATTTCCATAATTAGTTTTCCACCTTTTGCAACATTTGCAAGTACTAAATCTGGATTAACAATTTCTATATCAGCATCATGTTCAATATCTCCTGCTGTAACAGGTCCTTCTTTAGTAGCATTTACTCTAACAACTTTTTGTTCATTAGAATGATTCTTAATTACTACTTGTTTTAAATTCAAGATAATTGTTGTAACATCCTCAACTACACCTTCTATTGTTTGGAATTCATGTAAAACTCCATCAATTTTAACACTACTTAAAGCGCTTCCTGGAAGGATTGATAACATTACACGTCTCAATGCATTTCCTAAAGTTGTACCGAACCCTCTTTCAAGTGGTTCAATTTCAAATTTACCATAAAAATTACTTTCTACATAATCTGTAATTTTATAGTTTGGTTTTTCGAATTCAATCATGAAACTACCTCCTTTTTCCTTTTTATACTAACCACGTGGACGTTTTGGTGGACGACATCCATTGTGTGGTATTGGTGTAACATCTGTGATTGAAGTTATTTCAAGTCCTGCAGTTTGTAAAGATCTAATTGCAGTTTCTCTTCCAGGTCCTAATCCCTTAACATTAACCTCTATCTTTCTCATACCTAAATCATATGCAGTCTTACCAGCTGCTTCAGCAGCCATACCTGCAGCAAATGGAGTTGATTTTTTACTTCCTTTATAACCGATTGCTCCACTACTAGACCAAGCAACTACTTGTCCATCTTTATCAGTTATAGTAGTAATTGTATTATTAAATGTTGAATGAATGTGTGCTACACCTTCAGGAACATTTTTCTTGACTTTCTTTTTTCTAGTTTTATAAGCCATGTCTATATCCTCCTTTAACTATTATTTCTTCTTATTAGCTATAGTCTTACCTTTTCCTTTACGAGTTCTAGCATTACTTCTAGTACTTTGTCCTCTAACAGGTAATCCTTTTTTATGACGAGTTCCTTGATAAGAATTTATTTCCATCTTAGTTTTAATATTCATATTAACTTCACGTCTAAGATCTCCTTCAACCATATACTTAGAAATCTCATCACGAATTCTTGTTAATTCATCTTCACTAAGATCTTTAACTCTTTTGCTACCATCAACATTTGCGTTAGCAACGATTGTCTTTGCTAAATTTCTTCCTATTCCGTAAATATAAGTTATTGAAGTTTCAACTTGCTTATTATTAGGAATATCTACACCTTTAATACGAGCCATAAATTACTCTCCCTTCATTAACCTTGTTTTTGTTTGTGTTTTGGATTTTCACAAATAACCATTATTTTACCTTTACGTTTAATTACTTTACATTTTTCACATATTGGTTTTACTGATGATTTAACTTTCATTTTTATCCCTCCTATGGTTTTCTATAGGTAATACGCCCACGTGTTAAGTCATAAGGCGAAAGTTCTAGCATTACGGTATCCCCCGGTAAAATGCGAATGTAATTCATACGGATTTTACCAGAAACGTGGGCCTCCACAATGTATCCATTCTCAAGTTGAACTTTAAATTTACCACCTGGTATAATTTCTAAAACCTTACCTTCTATTTCAATTGTATCTTCCTTTGCCATATCATCACTCTCCAGTCAAAATTTCATACCCATCTTTTGTAACAACTACAGTATGTTCAAAATGAGCAGATGGCTTCTCATCATATGTAACAATTGTCCATCCATCATCTAACATACATACTTCTCTTGAGCCCAAATTTAACATTGGTTCTACTGCAAATACCATTCCTTCTTTGATAAGTGGTCCAGTATGTGGTCTTCCATAATTAGGTATGTCTGGATCCTCATGTAAATGATGCCCAACACCATGTCCACACAATTCGCGAACAACACCAAGATGATACTTATTTGCAACCTGTTCAACAGCATTTGAAATATCACCAATTCGATTTCCAGGTTTAACTTGTGCTAAACCAGCAAACAACGCTTCCTTAGTTTCATCCATCAAAGCAGCTACTTCGCTAGATACTTCACCTACTTTATAAGTCCAAGCAGAGTCTCCATGATACCCTTTATAGCAAGCACATATATCTAAAGTAACGATATCACCATTCTTTAGTTTTCTCTTTCCTGGTATACCATGAACAACTTCATCGTTAATACTTATACAAAGTGTTGCAGGAAATCCATTGTAACCTTTACAAGAAGGAGTAGCTCCTTTACTTCTAATGAAATCTTCTGCTAGCTTATCTAGCTTCTCAGTAGTTATTCCTTCTTTAATAAATGGTTTCAAATATTGATGAGTTTGATAAACAATTTTTCCAGCAATCTTCAAAAGTTCAATTTCATGATCGCTTTTAATTACTATCATTCTATCACCTAGAGTCTATAAAAGTTTCTCAACTTCACTAAGAGCTTGCTCAGCTTCAATTGATTCTACTTCATATAATATATTTTTCTTTCTGTAATAATCAAGTACAGGAGCAGTAACTTTGAAATATGTATCTACTCTTGTCTTCATAGCTTCTTCGTTATCATCATCTCTTTGATATAACTCTCCGCCACATTTATCACAAACACCTAAAACTTTTGGTGACATTTGTGGATTATTTACATTGTAAATTGCTCCACACTTTTTGCATAATCTACGACCTAATATTCTTTCTCTTAATAAATCTTCTGGTATTGTTAAGTTAACAACAATTCCAACTTCTTTACCAAGTTTAGCTAATATTTTATCGTATCCTTCTGCTTGTTCTACATTTCTAGGAAATCCATCAAGAATGTATCCATTCTCACATTCCTTACTAGTTATTTTATATTCAATAGCTTCATAAATAATATCATTAGGAACGAATATACCATTATCAATCATATTCTTTATTTGATTTCCTAATTCATCATTAACAGCTGCTCTTTCTCTTAATACATCTCCAGTTGAAATATGAGCATAACCATATTTTTCCTTAAGTGCTTTTGCAAGAGTACCTTTTCCAGCTCCTTGAACAGCTACTAAAATAATATTCTTCATCTTCTTCTACCGCTATATCCTTTCTTATAATTTCTAGAAACCAAACTACCCTCTAATTGTCTATAAGTTTCAAGAGCAACACCAACTACGATAAGTAAGCTTGTTCCTCCTATAGAAACGTTTTGGGAAAGTCCAGTTAAGGATGAAAATATAATTGGTAGTGAAGATATTACAACTAGGAACAATGCCCCAAAAACTGTAAGTCTTGATAATACTTTTGAAATATAATCTTCAGTGTCTTTACCAGGACGAACACCTGGAATAAATCCACCATTCTCTTTTAAATTCTTTGCTAATTCTTCTGGTCTTAATTGAATAAATGTATAGAAGTATGCAAAGAAATATATTAATAATACAAATATTATGAAACCTACTGGTTTAGTATAAGTTAAATAATTTTGTACAAAATTTGTAAACCCTTCATTCTTAATAAATTGTGTAAGAATTGCAGGTATTGTTAATAAACTAGATGCAAATATTACTGGAACAACTCCAGCAGTATTAATCTTTATTGGCATATAAGATTGATTATTACCAAATGTAGACTTATTTGCATATTGAATCTGGATTCTTCTTTCAGCTTCTTGCATGAATATAACTCCAATAACAACAAGGAAATATGTAATTATAAACAAAACGAATAATAAAATTCCAAGCCATAATTCATAACTTCCACTTGCTATTAAATCTGCATACACAGTACCAAATGTACTAGGAAGCGTTGAAATAATACCAGCCATAATTATTAGGGAAATTCCATTACCAATTCCCTTTTGAGTAATTTGATCTCCAAGCCATAATAGGAATGCTGTACCAGCAGTTATAACAGTTGCAACATACATATAATCAAAAGTAGTTTTACCTGATCCTAAAAATGCAATTGCAAATATAAACCCTTCGATAAAAGCAAATATAATTCCCATGTATCTTGTGATTTTATTTATTTTTTGACGTCCTGTAGGTCCTTCATCTTTTAGTTCACTAAAGTAAGGAACTATATCCATCTGAAGTAACTGCATAATAATTGATGCAGTAATATATGGCGTTACCCCCAAAGAAAATATTGAGAACTTTTGCATAGCTCCACCAGTGAATGAATTTAGTGTTCCTAAAAAAGAAGTTGTATCATCACTGATATTTGGAGTAAATGGTATTTTAACATAAGTTCCTACAATAAATAGGGTCAATACACCCAACGTAAAATAAATTCTTACTCTTAAGTCTTTATTAGTAGGTGCAAATAATTGTTTCAATGCTTGAAACATATTACATCACCTCTATTTTACTTCCTGACTTTTCAATCTTATCTACTGCTGTCTTAGAAAATTTATGAGCTTGAATAGTTAATTTCTTATTAAGTTCTCCATTTCCTAAAACTTTAATTCCATCTAATTGATTTTTAACTAATCCAACTTCTTTTAATAAAGCTGGAGTTACAACTGTATCATTTTCAAATCTATTCAAATCGCTAACATTAATTACTGCATAAGTAGTTTGGAATCTATAGTTACTGAATCCTTTTTTAGGAAGACGTCTATATAATGGAGTTTGTCCACCTTCGAATACAGTTCTTACTCCTCCACCACTTCTTGCATTTTGACCTTTATGACCTTTACCACTTGTTTTACCTAAACCTGATCCTCTACCACGACCAACAATTTTTCTTTTTTTAGTAGCTCCGATATTTTTTTCTAACTCATTTAACTTCATTATCCTAAAATCTCCTCTACTGTTTTTCCTCTTTGCTCTGCGATATGTTCAGGTGTTTTAATTTGTCTTAAAGCGTCAAGTGTAGCGTTAGCCATATTATTCTTAGTTCTTGCACCAAGTGATTTTGATAAAATATCACGAACACCAGCAAGTTCTAGAATTGCTCTTACTGCACCTCCTGCGATAACTCCAGTACCAGCAGAAGCAGGTTTTAATAATACCCTAGCAGCTCCTTTAGTTCCAACTACTTCATAAGCAATTGTTCTATCGTCTGTTAAAGGTACTCTAATTAAATTCTTATTAGCATCTTGAATAGCTTTTTTAATTGCGTCTGGTACTTCGTTAGCTTTTCCCATACCAAGACCAACTTGTCCATGTCTGTCCCCAACAACAACTGTAGCAGAAAATCTTCTTTGTCTACCACCTTTATTAACTTTTACAACACTTTTAATGTCGATAACTTGTTCTTCTAAAACTTTTGCTTTTGGGTCTTCTTTTTTATTTTGCATAAATTACCCTCCTTCTAGAACTCTAAACCATTTTCACGTGCTGCATCTGCAAGAGATTCTACACGTCCATGATATAGATATCCACCTCTATCAAATACTACTTTTTTAATATTTGCTTTAACTGCTAATTTAGCAATTTTCTCTCCAACTTTACTAGCAGCTTCTTTGTTACTTCCATTAGTTAACTTTAGATCTTTATCAAGTGAAGAAGCACTAACTAAAGTCTTACCTTCTTCATCATCAATAATTTGTGCAAAAATGTTTGAATTAGATCTAAACACATTAAGTCTTGGAACAGCACTTGTACCATGTACATCTTTTCTTACTCTTTTGTGTCTTTCAACACGCATAGCATTTCTTGATTCTTTCTTAATCATAAGTAACTTCTCCTTATCTTATTTTTTTAAGCATTAAGCAGCTTTCTTACCTTCCTTACGAATAATGTGTTCGTCTTTGTAACGAATACCTTTTCCTTTATAAGGTTCAGGTTGTCTAACTTTTCTAACATTTGCTGCAAATTCTCCAACTAAATCTTTATCTATACCTTTAATAGTTAACTCAGTATTACTTGGTGATTCTACAGTGATTCCATTAGGAATCTTAATTTCTACTGGATGAGAATATCCAGCACCTATAACAATAGTATCTCCTTTAACAGTGAAACGATATCCAACTCCAACAATTTCAAGTTCTTTTGTAAACCCTTCAGTAACACCAGTTACCATATTGTGAAGTAATGCATTAGTTGTTCCATGCATTGGTTTATAACTATCGTTTTCTCTTAATACTTCAAGAGTATCACCATCTAATTTTGCGCTTATTCCAGCATGCATTGTAGTAGTAAGTTCACCCTTAGGTCCTTTTACTGTTACAACATTATTATCTATACTAACAGTTACACCAGCAGGTATAGCAATTTTTCTATTTCCAATACGACTCATTTCCTAGGCCTCCTTACTATTACCAAACATAAGCTAGAACTTCTCCACCAAGATTATTTTTACGAGCTTCTTTATCAGTCATAACACCTTTAGAAGTAGAGATAATAGCTATTCCTAAACCATTTAATACTTTAGGAACTTCATCACTCTTAACATAAACTCTTAAACCTGGTTTTGAAATGCGTTTAAGTCCAGTAATTACTTTCTCTTTCTTTTTTCCGTACTTAAGTGTTAATAATATATTCTTTTGAACATCTTCACTTACTACTTTATATTCGTTAATGAATCCTTCTTCTTTTAAAATTCTAGCAAGTTCTACTTTTAATTTAGAAGCAGGAACGGTTACTTCTTCATAACCCATTGAATTTGCGTTACGGATACGTGTTAACATATCAGCAATTGTATCAGTTACTACAGCCATATTATAATCCTCCTTCCCAATTACCAGCTTGACTTTTTAACACCTGGTATTTGTCCTTTATAAGCTAATTCTCTAAAGCAAATACGGCATATCCCAAATTTACTTAATACTGCATGAGGTCTTCCACATCTTTTGCAACGTGTGTACTCACGTACTTTGTATTTTTGCTTTCTATTTGCTTTAACAATCATACTTTTTTTTGCCATTATTTACCCTCCAATTACTTTCTAAATGGAATTCCAAGTTCTTTTAACAAATCATATGCTTCTTCATTAGATTTAGCAGTTGTTACAAATACGATATCCATACCACGTACTTTAACTACATTATCATATTCTATTTCAGAAAATATTAATTGTTCTTTAATTCCAAGTGTGTAGTTTCCACGTCCATCAAATGCTTTAGGAGAAACTCCTCTAAAGTCACGTACACGAGGTAATCCAATTGATATTAACTTATCTAAGAAGTTATACATATTGTTTCCTCTTAATGTAACTTTGCAACCAATTGATTGACCTTCTCTTACTTTAAATCCTGCAATTGACTTTCTTGCTTTCGTAACTACAGGTTTTTGTCCTGAAATAACTTCAAGATCTTTAACAGCAGCTTCCATAAGTTTAGAATTAGAAGTTGCATCTCCTACACCCATATTAATAACAATCTTTTCAAGTTTTGGAACTTCCATAATAGTAGTATAATTATGTTTTTTAATTAAGCTTGGAACGATTTCATTTACATATTTTTCTTTTAGGCGGTTCATAAATCAATTCCTCCTTCCACTAATCAATCTTCTCGCCAGATTTTTTAGCGACTCTTACTTTTTTATCTTTTTCAATAGTATGACCAATTCTAGTAGGTTTCTTTGTTTTAGGATCAAGTAACATAACGTTAGATGCATGGATTGGTGCTTCTACTTCAAGAATTCCACCACTTTCTTGTCCATTTCCTTTTCTATGTTTCTTTACTATATTAACTCCTTCAACAACTACACGGTTTTCACTTCTTAATGTTTTAGTGATTTTTCCTTCTTTACCTTTATTAGAACCGGCAATAACTACAACTTTATCTCCAACTTTTAAGTTCATAACAACCTCCTATAGTACTTCCTTAGCTAAAGACACAATTTTCATGAAGTCTTTATCACGAAGTTCTCTTGCTACAGGTCCAAAAATACGAGTTCCAATTGGACTCTTATCGTCCCTGATTAATACACAGGCATTGTCATCAAACTTTATATAAGAACCATCTTCTCTTCTTAATCCAAAAGTAGTTCTAACAACAACAGCCTTTACAACTTTTCCTTTTTGAACAGTTCCATTAGGTGTGGCATTTTTAACTGTACCAACAACTATGTCACCGATATTACCAGTTTTAACTTTGCTTCCACCAAGTACACGAATAACTAAAAGTTCTCTTGCACCAGAGTTATCAGCAACTTTCAAACGACTCTCTTGTTGAATCATAATTATCCTCCTTCACCTAATAGTTATTATAAAATAACTGCTTCCTTTACTATTTCTTTTAAGTAGAATCTCTTAGTTTTAGAAAGTGGTCTAGTTTCAACTATTCTAACTACATCTCCTACTTTAGCTTTATTAGTTTCATCATGAACTGCATATTTCTTTGATGACTTAACACGTTTTCCATATAAGGGATGTTTTTTGTAAGTCTCAACTAATACAGTTATAGTTTTATTATTTACTGAACTAACAACTTTTCCAACTAGTTCTCTATTTGTCTTTTCCATATACACCCTCCTACTCAGCCTTTCCTGCTTCTTCTAATTCTCTTTCACGAAGAACAGTTTTAAGTCTTGCAACTGTATGTCTTAAATCCTTGATTTTTGAAGGTTTATCTAGATTACCAGTAGCTTGTTGGAAACGTAAATTAAATAATTCTTCTTTAGTTTCTTTTATTTTTGTAACAATTTCTTCAGTGGTTAGATTTCTAATTTCATTAACCTTCATTTATATCACCACCATTTTCTTTCATAACGAACTTAGTTTTAATAGGTAGTTTATGTGAAGCAAGTCTTAAAGCTTCTCTTGCAACTGCTTCTTCAACTTCACATACTTCAAACATAATCTTTCCAGCTTTAACAACTGCAACCCACTCTTCAACGTTTCCTTTACCTTTTCCTTGACGAGTACCAAGAGGTTTCTTAGTTAAAGGCATATGTGGGAAAATATTAATATATACTTTTCCACCACGTTTCATATAACGAGTCATAGCAACACGTGCTGCTTCAATTTGATTTGCTGTAATCCAAGCACCTTCAGTTGCCATTAATCCATAATCACCTTTGTGTAATTCAGTATTACCTTTTGCATGACCTTCGTAAGGTAATCTATGTACACGACGATATTTTGTTCTTGATGGTATCAACATAATTAATTACCTCCTTTAGTCTTTTTTCCTGGAAGAATTTCTCCTTTGTAAATCCAAACCTTTACACCAATCTTACCAAATGTTGTATCAGCTTCAGATAAAGCATAATCAACATCTGCTCTTAATGTATGTAGAGGAATTGTTCCTTCAGAATATCCTTCACTTCTTGCTATATCAGCACCATTAAGTCTTCCAGATACTAAAGTTTTAACTCCCTTAGCTCCAGCTTTCATAACGTTTCTAATAGCTTTCTTTTGAGCCATTCTAAATGATGCTCTGTTTTCAATTTGTTGTGCTATTGAGTCAGCAACAATTTTAGCATCTAAATCTGGCTTTTTAATATCAACGATTGAGATTTGAATTTCTTCATTAACAAGTTTTGCAATTTCTTTCTTCAAATTCTCTATCTCTTCTCCACCTTTTCCAATAATAACTCCTGGACGAGATGTATGAATGATTACTTCGCATTTCTTTGCATTTCTTTCAATTTCAATAGTACTAACACCAGCGTCTGCTAATTTCTTATCTAAAAATTTACGAATTTTTAGGTCATTTTCTAAGTTTTTAGAAAAATCTTTTTTATCAGCATACCAGTTTGCTTCCCAGTTTCTATTGATTCCAATTCTAAGTCCAACTGGACTAACCTTTTGTCCCATACTAACCTCCTCTAAAGATTATTTCTCAGCCACAACTACAACAATGTGACTAGTTCTTCTGTCTTTGTGTCCAATATGACTACGAGAATCAAACATAACTCTCTTCATAACAGGACCTGCATCTACTCTAGCTTCTTTAACGTAAAGTTTCTTTTGATCTAAATTAAAGTTATTAACAGCATTTGCAATTGCAGACTTCAATGCCTTTAAAATAGGTTCGCTAGATTTTTTATTTCTATTTTCAAGTATAATTACTGCTTCTTCAGCATTTTTTCCACGAATTAAATCAATTACTAATCTTGCTTTAATTGGGGAAATTCTTACTGATTTAGCTATTGCTTTTCCTTCCATTTCAATTCCTCCTCAATTAAGCTGTTTTACTTGATCCGTGTCCACCGAATTTACGAGTAAGAGCAAATTCACCAAGTTTATGTCCAACCATATCTTCAGTTACATATACTGGAATAAATTCCTTACCATTATGAACAGCAAATGTGTGTCCAATAAATTCTGGATAAATTGTAGAACGACGAGACCAAGTTTTAATTACTTCTTTCTTTCCGTTTTTATTTAATTCTTCAACTCTTTTTAATAATCTTTCGAATACATAAGGACCTTTTTTTAGACTTCTTGCCATATTTTTATCCTCCTACTTACCATTACGACGACGAACAATAAGTTTGTCAGACGCCTTTTTCTTTCTTGTTTTATATCCAAGTGCTGGTTTACCCCAAGGAGTAACAGGTCCGCTACGTCCAACTGGAGCTCTTCCTTCTCCTCCACCATGTGGGTGGTCATTAGGGTTCATAACAGATCCACGAACTGTAGGTTTAATTCCCATATGACGAGTTCTTCCTGCTTTTCCTAATTTAACAAGTTCATAATCTTCGTTTCCAACAACACCAACTGTTGCATAGCATGTTCCAAGAACCATTCTTTGTTCACCACTTGATAAACGAACCATTACATAGTTTCCTTCTCTACCAAGAATTTGAGCAAATGATCCAGCACTTCTTGCAAGTGCAGCACCTTTTCCAGGTTTAAGCTCTATACAGTAAACGTTAGTTCCAACTGGGATATTAGATATTGGTAAAGCATTACCAACTTTTATATCAACTTTTTCTCCAGCTACAACTTCCATACCAACAGTTAATCCTTTAGGAGCAATAATGTATCTTTTTTCACCATCAATGTAGTTAATTAAAGCTATATTAGCGCTTCTGTTTGGATCGTATTCGATTGTTGCAACTTTTCCAACAACGTCTCTTTTATTTCTCTTAAAATCAATTAATCTATATTTTCTTTTAGCTCCACCACCATGATGTCTTACAGTGATTTTACCTTGGTTATTACGACCACCATTTTTACTTAAACTAACTAATAAACTTTTCTCTGGTTTAGAAGTAGTAATTTCTTCATTAACTAGAGTACTCATTTTACGTCTAGCATTAGTAGTTGGTTTAAAACTTACAATTGCCATAATTTACCTCCCTCTAACCTAGATTAATAGTTTGACCTTCTGCTAGTTTAACAATAGCCTTTTTATACTTATTGCTCATACCAGCATAACGTCCTACTCTTTTCTTTTTAGGTTTTACATTAATAGTAGCAATGCTATCTACTTTAACTTTGAATATTTTTTCTACAGCATTTTTTATTTCATCTTTTGTAGCTTTAGGATCAACTTTGAATAAGTATTTTCCTTCTTCTTGTCCAAGACGAGTTCCTTTTTCAGTAATAACTGGTGCTTTTAAAATTTCTAAATATTTAGTATCCATATTATTTTAGCACCTCCTCTATTGCATTAAGTGCATCACGAGTAACAAGAACTTTTGTAGCAGCAACTAAATCAAGAACGTTTAATTCATTAACATCTATCAATAAGATATTAGGAATATTTCTTGAAGCAAGAATTAAGTTTTCATCTAACTCTTTAACAACTACTAAAGTGTTAACAGTATCTAACTTTAATCCAGTTAAAATTGTTTGCATTTCTTTAGTTTTTGGAGTAGCAACCTTTAATTCATCAACTACTACGAAGTCTTCTAATTTACTAACAACTGCACTCTTAAGTGCTAATCTTCTTTCTTTACGATTTTGTTTCTTGCTGTAATCTCTAGGAGTAGGTCCAAAAGCGATTCCTCCACCTCTCCATTGTACAGCTCTAATAGAACCTTGACGTGCATGTCCAGTTCCTTTTTGTCTCCATGGCTTACGTCCGCCACCTCTTACCTCACTACGAGTTTTTGTATCATGTGTTCCTTGTCTTAATGATGCACGAGCTAAAATAACTGCATCATATAAAACATTTTTATTTGGAGTAATTCCAAATATTTCATCGTTTAATTTAATGTCCTCTATCTTTTCACCTTTTAAATTTAAAAGTGCAACTTTTGTCATCTCTAATTCCTCCTTTCATCATAATTTAATTATCGAAAATTAATTATAATGATTATTCTCCAACATTTTCTTCTTTAGTTTCTTCTACTGAAGCTTCTAAATTTTCTTCAACAGGAGTTTCAACTTTAGCTTCTTCATAAGTAATTAACTCTTGAGCTTCGTTTACTTTTCCATTTTTCTTAACAGCAGTTTTAACAAAAACTAAAGATTTCTTTGGACCTGGAACATTACCTTTAACTAAGATAACATTATTTTCTAAATCAACTGATACAATTTCCAAGTTTTGAATAGTTGTTGCTTCACTACCCATATGACCTGGCATTTTCTTTCCTTTTAAAACGTGCATTGGAAGAAGTGTACCAAGAGATCCTACACCTCTATGGTATTGAGAACCATGTCCCATAGGTCCACGGCTTTGATTCCAACGTTTAATAACACCTTGATATCCTTTTCCTTTACTTATTCCACTAACGTCAACTATTTCTCCTTCAGTGAAAATGTCAATGTTAACAACTTGTCCTAAAGTATAATCGTTAACGTTTACTCCTCTAAGTTCTCTTAAGAAGCGCTTAGGAGCAGTATTTGCTTTGTTTGTATGACCCATTTTAGCTTTGTTAGAACTTTTTTCTTTAACTGTTTCTGTAGCTAATTGAATAGCATCATAACCATCTTTTTCAACAGTTTTGATTTGAGTAACTACATTTGGCTCAACTTCGATAACAGTTACAGGAATAAGTTTTCCGGCTTTAGTAAATACTTGAGTCATTCCTACTTTTTTACCTAAGATTCCTTTCATATTTCCTCCTACAAATCTTTTTGTACTTTTTTACTATTGCTTAATTTGAATGTCAACACCACTTGGAAGATCTAAATGTGCTAATGCAGCGATTACTTCCTTGTTTGGATTTTTAACATCAATAAGTCTCTTATGTGTACGCATTTCAAATTGCTCACGAGAATCTTTGTCCTTATGTACAGCTCTCAAAATAGTTATTTTGTCGATATCTGTTGGAAGAGGAACTGGTCCACTAACAACTCCACCATTTCTTTTAATAGTTTCAACTATTTTTGTAGCAGCATTATCAAGAATTCTATGATCATATGCTTTTAATTTAATACGAATTATATTTGACATATTAAATCCTCCCTTCGCCTATATCTCGTATAGACTTGCTCCGTGTAAATAACCTGATTTTTTCCTAGCAACTTTGCCTGGAGTATCAGCAACCTCACACATCTAAGCAGCCACACGCTTAAAAGTATATCACCTAGGCCCAATAAAATCAAGCTTTTTTTAACATTTACATAAAAAAAATACGATATTTTAAACAAATATCATATTTATACGTAAATATTTATCTGCATGCGGAACTTTCACTAGCATACAAAACCGCATTACCCCCAAACCCTTTTTCTGGTGTGTGACTCATATCGTAAAATGTATCAACAAAAAAATTAGAAGCCTGTCCTGCTGTTATGGCCTTAAGAACCCTATGCATACTTCCACCAGTTATCTCACCAGTACAATAATAATAAGTTCCGCTAAAATTAAGATTACTATTACGTGAATCACGATAAGATTTATTTTTCATATCTTCACCAGAAACTGATACATTTCTCTTACTACCATCTGGCATAGTAATAGAATAGGATTTATCAACCCAAATCAAATATAAATCAATAGAATGAGTTGGACTAGAATCGTAAATCATTCTAATCCAATCATCATTTACATAACTATTAACAGAATAGTCTTGTCTAGTAGCAGTTGGTTCAGTAGATAAAGCATTACCATAAGCATAGGTATTATAATTTTTACCATCAACTAAAAACCTGGGAAACCCACCACTTCCATGCCTAAAGGTTTGGCTATTTATTAAAGTTCTAGTCCCACCATTTTTCTTATAAAAATTAACTGTTATAACAATAGGAGAATCAACTGTAGTAACATGGCTTGATAAAACTATTACTCCATTTGGAATTACATCTCCATCTTTTTCTATATCTCTTTGCTCATAAAATTTATATGACGTTCCCTCAATAACCAAAGGAAAATTAGGATTAACATATGAATTCCATGGAACAATACTATCTCCAATATTTTCTTCTACTGCATTTTTATTTAGTTCATTAGTTGCCTTGAAATTAATTCCAATACCATTTGCATCAGACATAACAGCATAATACTGATATCCATTTCTTTCAGGGACAATAACTACATAACATTTATCGTAATCATATAATCCATAAGGGCTTTCTCCACCATCACTTTTTTCAAGAGTAATATTTTTTATTGGTACTATCATTATTTCATCAGAATCAAGTAAATCACCATACTCTTCCATTGAATACTCAGCTCTTGCAGTTTCAATATAAGCCATAGCATTAGATGCATAAGCTTCATTATCAGATCCTTTAATATATTCCATTACGGAATGAACAGCAACAAGCATAACAATACCGATAATTACAATAACAGCAATTACTTCAATTAATGTAAAACCATTCTTTTTATTCATAGTTCCTCCTACTTATTTTGAGCAACTTCTATAGCTTTTGTTAATTGATTATCAAAATTAGCATTTTTATCAACTTGAACAAGAACATCTGGAATTATTCCAACACCATCAACCTTTTTACCTTTAGCAGATAACCATTCTTGAACTGTAAACTTAACATATCTTCCATCTGATAATTCATACAATTTTTGTATAGTACCTTTTCCATAAGTCTTTGTTCCAACTACAGTAACACCTAAATTATCTACCAAACTTGAAACAAATATTTCAGCACTTGACGCAGTATTTTCATTTACTAACAATACAACAGGAAGTGTAATCTTCTTATCTGAATCATTAAGCACTTTTTCAACAATATCTGAAGAATTTCTTTGATAAATGACATCGCCTTTATTTAAGAATAATGATAATACTTTGCTAGCACTAGATAAATATCCACCAGCATTATTTCTTAAATCTATAACTAAAGATTGAACTCCTTGTTCTTTTAATTTTTTATAAGCTGCTTCGAATTGTTCATAAGTATTAAGAGCAAATTTTGAAATAGTTATAACTCCTACTTTCTTATCGCCATTAATATTTGTAGTATAAGATACTGATTCTAACTCAACTTGTTCTAGAGTAACTTTTTTCTTTAAAGTATCATTACCTCTTTTAATTGTAAACTCTACAACATCACCAACTTTAGAGTTTTTTATTTTATAAGTCATCTCATTAATTGTTGAAGCATTATATGGTTTAGAATTAACTTCTAATATAATGTCTCCTGCTTTTATATCATTTTTAAAAGCTGCAGAATCTTTAAATACAGAAACTACTTCTATATCTCCATTTTCCTTTCCAATTATTTCAACACCTAATCCTATAAAATTACCATTTAAATCTTCATCAAGTCTTTGTCCATCATACTTATCAATTAATGCAGCATGATTATCTCCAAGACTATAAAGCATTCCTAAAATAGCATAATCATTAAGTTTTCCTTGATCTACTTTTTTATAATAATCAAGCATTATATTCTTATAAACAGAATGAACTTCCTTTAACTCATATGGAGAATAATTAACATTATCTGATCCATATTTACTGTAAGTAGCATAACTTCCAATAAATAATCCAACAAGAAGAGTTACAATCATAACAACTACAACTTCCCATAGTTTAAATGAATTATGCTCTTTCTTATTCTCTTTTGTAACTTTAACTTTTTCAAGAGTTTCTTTTAAGGCTTCATTTTGAACATCCTTAGTTTCATTTTTTTCCTCTTCTAAAGCCTTGCTATTAACTACTTCCTTCTTTTCTTTCTTTTTTCTCTCTATTTTTTTTCTTATAGGTTTCTTTTTTTCATTATCATTTTCATTTGCCATACATTAACACCTCTATAATAATTTTAACACAAATAACTAATAAATAAAGTGAAACTTTAAATTAAAAAAGACAAATTTTACTTTGCCTCTTCTACTTATTAAATAAAGTTTTCTTAATCTCGTCTTTTCCAATAGAATAAGATACTCCAGCTCCTTCTTTAACTTTTACTAAAGTACCATTTACTACTTTCAAGTTTTCAATAGAACTAATATTTACTTCTTTCTTATCAATAGTTACATATCTTGTATTAAATCCTTTATTCAAATCAACCAGATACATTTTTATTGAATTAGAAGCTGAATAACTTGTATACATCTCATATAAATTAGCATATATTGAAGAATCTGTTGAAGAAAAATCATATAACATTACATAATACTCAGTTTCATTTCTTGAAAAAGTATTACCTGCTAGTATTTCAACATCTTGTATTTGAACTTCTTTTTTATCTTCACCAAAAGATATTTCGCCTCTTGCTATTGCAAATACAAAATAAAATGCAACAAGAGCTAAAACAACTACTAACAATACTTTAATCATTCTATTGAATTCATCTGTATCACTAGAATAACTTTTTACTTTATTTACTTTCTTTTTTTTACTCATACTAATCACCAATAAAATTATAACACGTAATAATTAAAAAACAAACAAAAACGCCACAAATTAGCATTATAATAAGTAATTAAAGACGATAAGTAATCTAACTAATAAACTTAATTACTCACTTATTTTTTTTAAAAAACCAACATAAATAACAAAACCAAATAATATTTAATTGCCTTTATTTTTTTAAAATAAGAAAAAAGAACAAATTAATTGTTCTTATTCTTTTATTCACATGTATAGCCATCATCTTCTGCTACTTCAATAAATTCTTCTTTATCTAACCAACTCTCTGAAAACCCTTGATTTTACTGGATTTCTCAGCAGTTTTATACTCATATTTAATGTATTTTCCCTTGTTTTTGCCCTTATGAGCGAAAACAAGGGAAAGTTTTGTTTTTAGCCGCTGACTACTTTATCAAGCAGTCTTGCGGAAGTACGCTTCGCTTCCCTTGTAGCGTGAGCATACACGTTCATTGTGGTACTGACATCGGCGTGTCCTAAAAGCTCCTGCACATCCTTCGGTGCTGCTCCGTTGGAGAGCAGATTACTTGTGAATGTGTGTCGGAGTTGGTGGAAATGAAATCCATCCAAACCCTCTACTTTTTGCTTCGCCCTTTTGCACATATTCCCAACCGTACTTGGAGCTTCGTATGTTCCATCTGGTCTAAGACACACAAAGGATATTTCCTTGTAGCCTTCGGGAACTTCTTCCGTTCTCGCCAAACTGTAAACCTCATAATAGGTACGGTCTTTTTCTTTGACCTCGCTATAATAATTGAGGCTGTATAACTCGCCATATTTGAAACGGTTTTTGTGCTGTTCGGCTTTGGTAGTTCGTAGAATTGCCGCCAGTGTGTCGCAGAAGTCTACTGTGCGGATCTTCTTGCGTTTGGTGGCTCCTATCTCGGTCTTGTGCCTTGTCCCGTTGTATCGCATACTGCGGCGTACCGTAAGGTACTGCTTTTCAAGATTTATGTCCTGCCAAGTCAATCCACAGACCTCGCCAATGCGAAGTCCTGTGTAGTAAGCGATCTGTATCGGGAGCAGTGCGGGATTATCCTTTGCTTTTAGAAAATCCTCAAGTCTTAGATACTGTTCGTGAGTTAGCGTAGGTGTGGAAGTTGCTTCACCATCTTCATCCGAAAACAGTTCGTATTTTTCCTTTTTTCCTCGCCATACAACATACTGCATCGGGTTAAAGGATATTAACCTTTTCGGAAACACCGCAAAGCGGAATGCTCCTTGCAGAACGGTGGAGAACAATCGCAAGTAACCCTTGCTGAGTGCCTTTGCGGTTGTACCGTCTGGATTTGTACCACCGAAGCTGAGAAAATCCATAAACGCCTGCAAATGATCGGCGGTCACGCTTTTCAGTTTTCTGTTGCCGATGGGGTACTGCTTGATACGATTGACCGTACCTTGATATGCCATAACCGTACCGTTGCTCAGATTACTCGGTTTCAGTTCCTCTTCCACCCACATATCGAGCAACATCCCCACCGTTGCATTTTCGGATTTTGCTACAAATTTCTTTTGTTCGTAATCTTCCATTGCCTTACGGAGCAGAGCTTCCGTTTCGCTCTTACTTTCCGTACCCGCAAACTCTCGCTGTACCTGTTTGCCGCTTTCATCTTCGATATAAAAGCGGTAGTACCACTTTTTGCCTTTCTTTCTTACAGAACCTTTTGCCATAGATAAAATTTCTCCTTTCTATCCGTGGCAATCGGGACTGTGACATATGGTGTGCGTAAAGTAAATTGTGTCACTTCTGCCGATTGGTTTCAATCGGCATTTTTAATTGTCAAGGTGCCACGGAATTATTCTTTTCGGATAGCCTTTTTTCAGCTTCCGTCACTATCCCGAAGAGATCGCCCATCTTCACAGCGGTACGACCTTCATCGTAGATATGTAAAATCCCGTCAAGAAATCGTTTCATATCTTCGATAGGTAATTCCATTTCGTTGCGATATACCTTTTCGGTAATCGCTCCCGACTCGATAGCATACCGCATAAGCGACTGCTTCAAGCCTTCATCGTTTGCCACTCTGTCAACCTCTGTCATAGCATTGGCAAAGTGGTGGCAAAGCACAGAGTATAAATCAATCATCTTTCCGAGAAATGTAGTGAGCATCTGTTGGTGCGGCTCGCCCTTTACAGTAGAGGACACCGTATCAAGATATTTCTTGATGTGCTGCTCAATGTCCTTTTGGCAGAGTGTATAACTGTCATATTCCTTATCATCGGAAAGACCTGTCAACCATTCAGGAGTGGTAAGAAGTGCTTCGGCAAGACCGTTGATAATCATTGTTCGCTTCGGATCAACGCCGTCGGCTTCATACCTTTGAATGGTGGACTTGTTCACGCTGATACGCTTGCCAAGTTCCGGCATAGAAAGTTTCAGTTCCATTCTACGCTCTTTTATGCGTTCCCCGACTTGTTTTGGGGTAAACATTATTTCTTCTTTCAAGGTATTCACCTCCTGTTTGAGTACAGTATAGCACAAACAAACTCAATTTGCAACCCTTATTTCCAAAAAATATTAAAAATAATCCTTAAAGGTTGCAAAACAGGTTGACAAGTGATGGCAAAATAAGTATAATGATAATACAAAAGTTGCATTTTGAGTATTTAAGAAAGGAGAACAGCACTATGAACGCAATCAAAATGGGAATGACAATCGAAGAAGCAGCAGAAACCAGCGGCATCGGCAGAAATACAATGCGAAAGTTGGTAGACTGGGGCAAGCTGCCTGTTCTGAAGGTCGGGCGTAAAACCATTATCCGCAGAGATACCTTAGAGCGTTTTATGACCGTCAATCAGGGCAGAAACCTACTGTGTCAGGATGATGTCCGTAAGGTAGAGTAAACCGTTTTCAAAGCCCTCGGCGTTTGAGAGCGAAATACACCACTCGCACAAATCTACGATTTGTTCAAGTGGTATTTCGCCCTTGCAGGGAGCCTGTATCACAGCTTGTCGGCATATACCGCCGATATGATACAGAGAAAATTGCTATCGCAATTTTCATCGGCTGTCCCGTCAGCACTTGCCGCCGAAACAGCCGCAACCGACAAGTCGGTTGCAAAATGAGATAAGCACCTTTACAACACAGAACGGAGATGATTTATGACACGCCACAGCTTTATTCAGATGTCAAAGCTGTCCAATGTCAAGGGAAGAATATCGTATATTACAAGCCACGCAAGACAGGAAAACCTCTATGCCACCTATCGCACCGCAGACAATTCCTTTTGGCGAAACCTCGCAAAAGAATGTCAGCAGGAATTTAAGCGAAGCAACACACCGGGGAAGTGTATAGAAGCAAGGGAATTGATAATTGCCCTGCCCGAAGTTTACACCACCTACGAGCCGCAACAAGTACTTGAAGATTTCACAGAGGAATTTCGCAGACGGTACAATGTGGAATGTGTATCGGCTCTCCACCACAACAAGCGAAAGACCAATTACCACATCCACCTCATATTCAGCGAACGGCGGTTACTTGCCGAGCCGGATATAAAGATCGCCACCCGAAGCGTATTCTATGATGAAACGGGCAAGCGGGTACGCATCAAGAAAGAGATCACCGATGAAAACGGTAAAGTCCGTGAGGGCTGTACCGTGATTCCCAAAGGCGGCGTTTATGAGCAGCACCTTTTCACCGTAAAGGATGACCGCTTCAAAAGCGATCCTTTCCTTCGGGAAGTAAAGGAAGTTTATACCGCCCTTATCAATCGGCATATCTCAGACACCGAACAGCACTTAAAGGTGTTTAACCCCGACAGTATCTATCTGCCGACCAAGAAGATCGGCAAGAACAATCCCAAAGCCGCAGAGATCAAAGCCGACAATGCCGCAAGGCAGGAATGGAACAGAACGGCGGATATGGCACTCATATCGGGGATTGAGGAAACAAAGATACTGGAAATCAAGAAAGAGGAGATCCACCAAAAAGCAAGTCAGTCCATCAAAGCGAATGGATGGCTGCCCAACCTATTCCGCAGTATCGTAGGCAAGGCAAAGGAATTTTTACAGAACTTAATACGACAGACGGCGTTACCGCCAAAACCGGTACTCAATATGGATATGGCAGAGTTCCGCACAATGCAAAAGCTAATGATACGGGTACAGGACAGGGCAAAAGAAATTCGCAGCTTGCAGGATGAAGTACCCAAGTTAAAGGCACAGCTTGCCGAAACAAAGGGTATTTTCAAGAGCAAGGAGCGAAAGACGTTAGAAACGCAGATACAGCAGACGGAAGCCAAAATCTCCGCTATGCTGGAAGCACTACCCGATATTCTGAAAAATGACGGTTATCCCGATGTGCAGGCATTTATGACAACCTACCGCAAGGCAGAAGCCGTAGTTGATAACTACAACCGTGAGCTTGCCGAATGGGAACGCAAGGTCAAGGAAAGCAGCAGACCCGCCGAAAAAGAACGGTACGTACCGCCCGAAAAACAAAGTGTCCGTGACCAGCTCAGACGGTTACAGGCAGAGGGCAAACAGACCAAGCCCAAGCACCGATCCCACGACAGAGAAAGATAGCTTTAACACCGAAAACAACACCGCAGGGCAGCACCCCTGCCTTGCGGGATTACATACATCCCAGACAGAAAAACACCCTGCAAGATTTTGAAGTCTGAACTGAACCCCAAAAGTTGGACAGTTTATTAGTAATTTCTAATTAGAGGATTGTAACCTGTAATTTACAGGAGACAGTCCTTTTAATTTCACTTTAATTCTATCATAATTATAATAATTAATATA
>OJLA01000326.1_pt1 | contig 42848 bp, 21 predicted proteins | sample 1596611 | NCBI WGS metagenome assembly OJLA01 (sample SAMEA4350168, study PRJEB24818) | metagenome | biome: human; feature: gut; material: faeces | place: Denmark | collected 2013-09
AACTTTGCCATAGTTAAATTTTTCTATGGTCTAAAGTTACAACAACTTTTAGACATAGCAAAGCCCTGGCTTGTGAAAGTCAGGGCTTTGTGATTTTTTAAGAATAAGAGAGTTTTGACACACCCTCTTATTACGGACGCAAACCTGTCGCCCTGTAAGGGCAAAAGCTTTAAAAATCCAGGCAATATATAAGGCTTTTGCCCTTACAGGGCGCCTTGCTGATTGCTATTATACCCAGGGCGGTGCCCTGGGCTAGGAGCTTCTGCCCTTTCAGGGCGTGTGGAGCTTACATGCGAAACTTGAGTATATTATATAATAGGAGAAAAGAGAAACTAACTAGGAGAGAAGAGGAACTAACTAGGAGAGCTGAGAGACTAATAGGAGAGAAGATGAACTAACTAAGAGAGTAGAGGAACTAACTAAGAGAGCAGAGAGACTAATAGGAGAGCAGAGGAACTAATAGGAGAACAGAGGATGTAATAGGAGAAAAGAGAATGTAATATGAAAACAAGAGACCCCGTTGCCCAGAGAAGGCAACGGGGTCTGCTTTATCGTGGAGTAAGCCTTGCTACAGGCTTGACCATTCTGTTATGCTTTGGCCACTTCGTTGGTGTCGATCGTCTTGCGCTTGAGCACCATGTAAGCCACCGGCGAAGCGATGAAGATGGAGCTGAGCGTACCGAAGACCACACCGAGGATCATGGCGAAGGAGAAGCTGCGGATGCTCTCACCACCCAGGAAGAAGATGCAGAGCAACACGATGAGCGTAGAGGCTGACGTGTTGATCGTACGGGCCAGCGTTTGGTTGATTGAGCTGTTGAAGAGGGTCTCGCGATCCTGCTTCGGATGCAGTTTCAGGTTCTCACGGATTCGGTCGAAGACCACCACCTTATCGTTGATAGAATAGCCGATCACCGTCAGGATAGCACCGATGAAGGTCTGGTCGATCTCCAGTGAGAACGGCATCCAGCCCCAGCAGAGCGAGTAGATACCAACCACGGTGAGGGTATCGAAGAACAGAGCGACGATAGAACCAACGGAGAAACCGAGGTTGCGGAAGCGCAGCAAGATGTAGAGGAAGATGAAGAACAGAGCCAGGGCCACACTGATGATGGCGCCGTAGGTGATGTCCTTAGCCACGGAAGGTCCTACCTTGGCCGAGCTGATGATAGATCCGCCCGTACGGATATCCGGGTTCTTGAAGGCCTCTACGTTGGCCTGGCTGACGAAGCCAGCCTTGTGGAGGGCGTTGTAGAGGATGGTCTCTGCGCGGTCGTCCTCCATCGGGTCGTTGGACTCAATATTGTAGTTGGTCGAGACGCGGATGGTCTTGCCGTCCGTACCGAGGGCGATGACGGAAGTCGTGGCCTGCTTGCCAGCGTCCGTACCCGTAGTGTTGACGAATGCGCCATCGAGCAGCTCGCGCACGCTCTCTACCTCCGTGGCCTTGTTGAGGGTCACGACATAGTTGCGTCCACCCGTGAAGTCGATACTCTGGCTGAGGCCGCGGATGGCGAAGCTGCCGATGAAGACCACGGCGGCAATGCCACAGAGCGTGAAGCTCTTCTTGCTCATCTTCATGAAGCCGAAGTTGACGTTCTGCATCAGGTTCTTGCTGATGGAGGTGTAGAACTTCTGGTTGAGCCAGCGGTTCTTGGCCATCTGCTTCTCATAGACGATGCGGGTCAGGAAGACGGCGGTGAAGAACGAGCAGCACAGACCGATGATCCACGTGGTGGCGAAACCACGGATCGGACCCGTACCCGTGACGAGCAGGATGATACCCGTGATGAGCGAGGTGAGGTTGGAGTCGAAGATGGCAGAGAAGGCGTTCTTGTAACCTGCCTCCAGGGCCTCCTTGATGCCCTTGCCGCCTCTCATCTCCTCCTTGATGCGCTCATAGATCAGCACGTTGGCATCGACGGCCGTACCCAGTGTCAGCACGATACCGGCAATACCCGGCATGGTGAGCGCCGACTGGAACGAGGCCAATATTCCTAACGTGAAGAAGAGGTTGGCGAGCAGCGCCACGTTGGCCATCATACCCGGGATGATGTCGTACATCAGGAGCATGTAGATCATCAGGACGACGAAAGCGATGACGAAGGAGATGAGACCCTGCTGGATGGACTGTGCACCGAGCGTAGGACCGACGACCTCCTCCTGGACTATACGTGCCGGGGCCGGCATACGTCCAGACTTCAGCGTGTTGGCCAAGTCCTTGGTATCCTCGATGGTGAAGTTGCTCGAGATAGACGACTGGCCGCCGTCAATCTGGCTATTGATGCGCGGAGCGGTATAGACTACGCCGTCGAGCACGATGGCTACGGCCTTGCCGAGGTTGGCCTTGGTGATGGCCGACCATTCGCGCGCACCCTCGGAATTCATGGACATGCTCACCTCCGGCTTGCCATACTGGTCAAACTGGTCCTTGGCGTCGGTGACGACGTCACCCTCCAGGACGGGGCGGCCGTCGCTCGTAGTGATCTTCAGGGCGTGGAGCTCGAAGACGTTCTTTTGGTTGAGTCCGTCGGCCGGCTTGGCGCTCCAGAGCAGTCTCAGGTCGCTGGGCAGCACCTGCTTGGCCAGGTGGCTATAGATGAGCTTGTTGATAGCGGCGGTGTCGCGCACGTTGGCATAGCCTACGATGCTGAGGGCCTCGCCCGGGATGGTCTGAAGCATGGAGAGCAGTGGGTGGTCGCGGCGCAGCTGGGCGTCGGTCTCGTTCTTGGCGGCGTTGGCGGCAGCGTTGCGACTGTCGCGGAGCTGCAGCTTGGAGGCAGCCTTCTTGGCCGGGGTCTTCGTGCCGTCAGTGGCAGCCGTGTCCTTCTTCTCCGTGCCGTTGTCGCCATTGGCCAGACGCTGGTCCAGCTGGACGAGATACGGCGTGATCTCCTGGTTGTTGTAGGTCTCCCAGAACTCCAGGTTGGCGCTACCCTGCAGCAGCTTGCGCATACGCTCCGGCTCGCGGATACCCGGCATCTCGACCATCAGTCGGCCTTCCTGTCCCTCGAGCTTCTGGATGTTGGGCTGCACGACGCCAAACTGGTCGATACGGTTGCGGACCACGTTGTAGGAGTTGTCGATGGCGGCGGTCACTTCTGCGCGCAAGGCGCTCTCCACCTGCTCATCCGTACTCTGCGTGCTCACCTTGCCCTTGAGCTGCTGGGTGGCGAAGATCTCGGCCAGGCGGTGGCCCGGTGCGTTCTTGTGGTAAGCGTCGATGAAGAGAGAGATGAAGTCGCGCTGGCTCGTCTCCTCCTCCTTCTTGGCCTGCTGGAGCGACTTCACATAGGCCGGGTCGGTCTTGTGGTCAGCGAGCACATCGACGACGTCGGGTACGGAGATCTCCAGAATGACGTTCATACCGCCCTTCAGGTCAAGGCCGAGGCCGATTTGTGTCTCCAGACACTTCTGATAAGAGTAGATGCCCAGATACTTCACGGAGTCCTTGTAGTCCTGCCGCGCAATGGGATCTTTGATCTTCTCGGCCTGGCTGTCATAGTAGCTGGTGGCTACCGAGAAAGACAGGTAGAAGATACTTGCGAGCGTCAGCAAGACGGCCACGCAAATTACTAGTCCTTTGTTCTGCATTTTTATTGTTGTTTTTGAATTTAATCAGCTAAAAAGCGCCCATTCATAGCCCGTCCTGCCTCGTAAAAGAGACACGAACGTACTACAAACGTGCAAAGATACTGATTTTTTCACATATTGGGAAAACTTTCGGCCTTAAATGTCATTTTTTTAAGGTTTTGGCCGCATTTCCAACCAGCAGAAGATAGGGTAGTGGTCGCTTGTGTGGATACTATCATCGACTTTGGCGCCATAGGGCTTGAAGAAGTCGGAGCAGAGGATATGGTCGATGCGTGTATAGATTCCGTTGCGGTTGAAGGACCGTCCGGGACCGTTGCCCGAGGCTATGTAGCAGTCTGTCAGTTCCTTCGACAGGGTTCTGTGTGTGTAGGAGATGGGGGTGTCGTTGAAGTCTCCGCACGCGATGACGGGCAGCCCCTCCTTGAGGCGCTGCTGGATACGTGCGGCCACCATGCGCACCTGGGCCGCCCTGCGGGTCGTTCCCTTCGATAGTCTCTCGATTAGCTGGAGCGTCTCGATGCGTGCCGTGTCGGCCTCCACGTCGCCTTGGAGGATATGGTGGAAGTCCTCGCGCTCCTTCTCCGAGATACCGTAGGACTGGAGGTGGTTGTTGATGATGCAGACCTTCTGGCCGCCCACATCGACGAGGAAGTCCACGCTCATGTTGCCCGGGGAGTGGTAGGGGATGGAGTCGTGGCTCAGGATGGGGTAGCGCGAGGCCAGAAACAGGCCGTGGCCGGTCTCCGAGGCTTTGGGGATGAAGGCGGTATAGGCGTATTTGTGTCGCAGCAGTTTCAGGGGCGAGAGACTGTCGCCCTTGTCCGTGGCCTCCTGCAGACAGATGAAGTCGGCGTCGCTATCGAGCAGGTAGCGCATCATCTCGCTCTTCTCTCCTTCCTTCGTGACGTAGCCCTCAAACATGGCCACGTTCCATGACAACAGTTTCAAGGCGCCGTGGGGCGGCTCCTTCGTGGGGTTGAAGGGCGTGTATTGGCGGATGGGGACAAAGGCCAGCAGCAGACCCGCCACGGGCAGCCACAGCAGGCGTGGGCGCAGCAGTATCCAAAGGACGAGAAAGACGAGGTTGGCGAGGATGACGGCAGGCATCAGCAGTCCCACGTTGCTCAGTTTGGGCCACGCCTCCGGCTGGAGCAGGTCGGAGTATCCTACCAATAGCAAGGCTATGATAGCCAATAAGTTGGCCACCACCAGCAGAAGGCGCATCGCCTTTCTCAATTTCTCCATAGCGTTCTCTCTCTCGTCGTGTTTATAATGGTTACGTCGTGCTATTTCTCCCCGTTTCAGAGGAAGTTTCCCCCGCCTCCGCGGAAGAATCCTCGGCTTCGGGGAAACCCTTTCTGTCGTGCGCAGCCCTTAGTTGTTGCTACTGTCGAAGAGCGTCTGCTTCTCCTCCTTCGTCAGACTGTCGTAGCCGCTCTTTCGTATCTTGTCGAGGATGCGGTCGATCTCCTCCTGGGTAGCCTTCTTGTGGGCGTTATACTCCCAGTCGCTCTCTTGTCGTGTGGTCTCGCCTGCGTTTTTCTTGCCTTTGAGCACGTCGAAGCCGCCCCAGTTTTTGCCAAATCCGCCCCAGCTCTTGCGCTTATGGCCCGTGTTCTGCCAACCTCCTCCGTGCTTTCCGAAGCCGTTGCCTTCCATGAAGGGATGCTTGCGCCAGTACTTGATGAGAATGTAGCCGAAGAGCATGCCGCCGAGGTGGGCCAGATGGGCCACGCCATCGTTGGTGGTCGCAATGGCCGAGAACAGTTCCAGGGCGATGGAACCGGCGATTACCCACTTGACCTTGAGGGGGAAGGGGAAGGGAATGACAAACATTCGCTCGTTGGGGAAGTACATACCGTAGGCCAGGAGGATGCCGTAGAGCGCACCCGAGGCGCCTACTGTCGTCCAGAGGTTGAGCAAGCCCTGGTTGGCCCGCACCACCATCATGGTGTCGGCGAAGGTGAAGCCAGGCACTTGTTCATTGCAGATGATGTAGAACTGTACAAACTGTGCCAGCTCCTGGCAGAAGCCTGCGCCAAAGCCGCAGATGATGTAATAAAAAAAGAACTTCCTCGATCCCCAATAGGACTCCATCACGGGTCCGAACATCCACAGCATAAACATGTTCATGAAGATATGCCCGAGGCCACCATGCATGAACATGTAGGTGAATATCTGGTAGAGGTGGAAGTCAGGAGCCAGAAAAAAGTGCAGTCCCAGCAAGCCGGTCAGGTCTATCCCCATGTTTTCCGTCACCCAGGTGGCGATAAACATGATGGAGTTGATGATCAGCAGATTCTTAGTGACTGCGGGTATTTCGCGCGTGAGCATTTTTGTTCTTTTTGATTATACCGTGCAAAATTACGAAAAAATCCTCATTAACTGCACACGGAGCCCCCTCAATACGCTTTTTTACGCAATTTTCGTCACTTTTTCCGAAATTTAGTTTGTGTTGTAAAACTATTCTCTTATATTTGCACCCACAAGCGTTTGAATCAATATATATTAATCGATAATCAAGAAAAGTTATGAACAAAACAGAGTTAATCGAGAAGATTGCGGCCGGCTCGGGTCTGAAGAAGGCTGAGGCCAAGGATGCTTTGGACGCCACGTTGCGCGAACTGAAGAATGCTTTGGTAGCTGGCGAGAAAGTGCAGCTGGTCGGCTTCGGTACCTTCGAGGTCAACGAGCGTCCCGAGCGTCAGGGTGTCAACCCCGCCACGGGTGCCAAGATTGTCATCCCCGCACGCAAGGTGGTGAAGTTCAAGGCTGGTGCTGACCTCAGCGATGCGGTCAACGCATAACTGTCAATTCTTTTTCGCAAGAAAATACCAGGGGAAGGACCATGGGTCTTTCCCCTTTTTGCGTCCTGTCAGAAGGGGAAGAGGACGAAGGCGCAGGCGTCCCATACGGCATGGGAGATGATGAGGGCCGTGAGGCTTCGCGGGAAGAAGCGGTAGATGAGGCCCCAGCAGCCGCCTACGACTCCTGCCGCCACGATCAGCATGAAGTTGATCGAAGGCAGATGGACGAGCGTGTAGCAGGCCGTGGCAGCTATCAGTCCCGCGTTGGCGCCCCAGCGCGCCATCATTCGTCGCTGTATGAAGCCGCGCCAGAAGATCTCCTCTGCCGGACCGATGACGAGGAGGAGCAGGACGGCAATGACGGCAGGGGGCGTGCCGCCCTTCATGGAGTAGATCATATCCACCTGGCTGCGGGCGAAACCAAACATCCATTGCGACACCTTGTCGCCCGTCCAGAACACCCACCACAGCACGAAAGCGATCGACAGTCCTGCTGCGACCGCGCGGGGCGAGAACCTCAGGTCCTTCAGCCACTCTCTACACCAGACCGTAGAGAGCGTGGTGAGGGTGAGGGCCGAACACGTCATCGTGTACCAGAAGTTGATGTGTGGTGCCGTCCAGGGCGAGAACATCACAAACCACAGCAGGGCTGCGATGAGGACGGCAACAATGGTCTTTCTCATTTCTTATATATATAAGTTCTTATACTCCCAGCCAACTGCCGAGGAAGAAGCCCAAGGCGTAGAGGAGGCCGAAGGCCATCTGTAGCTGCGCCGTCGTCTGGTCGAGTCGCTGAATGCCTCGGTAGGGCAGGTCGTCCTCGGCCTGGATCATCGTCCGCACGTTGCGCAGGGCGAGGGGCAACGTCAGCACGACTGCCAGCAGCGTCCACGGCTGTCCTAGCAGGACCACATAGAGCAGGGCCAGGGCGTAGGGAGCGAAGATCTCGAAGGTATAGATGGCCTTGGCGTTCATCAGCGAGACCGAGGTCGTGATGGTCCCCAGCCCAGCCTGAAGATCTGTCTTCACATCGCGGGTGTTGTTGGCATGGAGGATGGAGACGGTGAGCAGTCCGATGGGCAGGATCATCAGTAGCGACTGTGGGTCGTAGGCCCCCACGGCCACGAAGAACGTGCCGAGGGCAGGGAGCAGGGCGAAACTCACGAGGATATTGATGTCGCCCAGGTGGTGGGACTTCATCCAGGGATAGACCAGCGCGAGCAGGACGCCCGCCAGTCCGATCCACCATCCCGACCACGACGAGTTGTAGAGCAGAAACACGCCGATGGGCACGGCCAGCGCCACGAGCACCAGACCATAGCGCAGGATCTCCTTGGGGCGGAACGTGCCGTCGTGTATCCACGTCACGCCATTGCTGCAGGCTTTTGTGTCCACGCCCCATGTGAAGTCGAAGTAGTCGCTCACCATGTTGCCGCCCGAGTGGACGATGGAGAGCAGCGGGAGGCAGAGCAGGGCGTTGAGCCAGTTGATCGGTGTCGTGTCCTCGCCTCCGCCATGGCTCTGGCAGTAGAGGTAGGCCCACATGATGAGGATCGGCATCACCGAGGCGGGCAAGGCCCACGGGCGGGTGGCGATGATCCAGTTTTTCAAAGTTCTTCTTTTTTCCATGTCTTAGTTAAAAGGTGGACTCGTGGGAAGGACAGCCTCCGCCACGGACTTCCATGAATAGTTTGATTTAATTTCGGTCGTTGATCGCCACGCGTGGCCGACGGCAGCGTGTGGCAGTCTATTGCAAGTGCAAAGGTAAAAAGAAACTTTGAAATGGGGTAGCGTTTTGCCCGAATTTCTCGGCAGAAGTTTTTTGTGTGGGGGAACACTAAAGGCTTCTCGCTCAAACAGAAATGGACGAAAGCCCGCTAAAGCGGCTTCCGTCCATTGTCCTAATATAAATAATTATGTAGTCGTTGCCGACGGCCTAAGGCCGCGCGGACTACCATTTTTCGGGATTCCAAGGATCGTACTCGTGAACGGCGTCATCTTTGTCCGTAATGACTCTGCCCATGTCGTAGTCGTACTGCACATGTCCGCTGGCGTCGCGTGCGCTCCAGGAAGCAACTGTACAGTAGTTGTTCTGCGTCTCCACCCTCACCAAGGATGTTGTGGGCTTGATATATTTGCGTTTCATTTTTCTTAAGTCCTTTTTTAAAGTTTGTCTGATTGGATTATCTTACCACATGCTTGCGTCCGTTGACGATGTAGATGCCGCTGGGCAGCCCCTCGGTCGTATTGCCGACACGCTGTCCCTGGAGGTTATACACGCCATTGTTCTTGCCGTAGCGGTTGGCAGCCTCTGGGCCTACGATCAGCTCGCCGATAGACGTCAACTCTGCATCCTGCTTCACGCCGTCGAGATAGAATGCGGGCACCTCGTTGTTGTTGGGCTTGAACCAGCAGGAGAAGCCGCGGAGACCGCGCTCCTTCGTGTCAGAGTAATAGACGTTGCCATTGTCGAAGAAGTAGCTTCCCACCAGGTTGTCGTAGCCTGGAATGATTTCTCCCCTTCTGCTGGAGAAGCTCCATTTGCCGGAATCGTCCTGTTTGGCGTCCGGGTCGAAAGTGCGGACGAAGGTGCCGTAGGCCGTGATGGCTCCCGCTTTGTGAGTCAGCTTCGTCGTCCAGTTTGCCTCCATGTTGGTGAGGTCGTTCTTGTTCTTGTTAGTCATCTTGAACGTGACGTTGGGGATCTCGAAGTGCTGACCCTGGATCGTTACCTCGTAATTGTCGCCAGTTCCCGTCGTGGTGATGGTGGCGGTGTAGGGGCTACCATTGTTGGCCTCCATCGTCTTGGTTGGGAAGATGATGTACGGCCAATAGGCTTCGAGGGCAGTTACCTTGTCGTTCTCGTCGAGGTTTACGGTCTCAAACTGCAGCTCGGTGTCCGTGAGGGCCTTGAGCTTGGCAAGGCGCACGTTGGCACCAAAGGCTGCACGAACCTGGCTGACCGTGAGATCCACGGGCAGTACGAAGGAGTTCCAGCGGTCCTTGGTGAACGTCTTGGCAAGGCGGAGCATGCGGTTCTTGTAGGTGATGCCATCCTCCAGATACTTCAAGTCGCCACGAAGCTCGTCAAGGATCAGGTCCTCGCTCTTCACGTTGCTGGCGTAGAGCACGCGGAAGTCATCGAACACCGTCCACTCGTCGGCGTCGGGCGTCTCGTTGGCGTCGTTGGGGTTGCCGATGTAGAGGCCGAAGGCGATGCAAGCACCTGCGTCACCAGCATTGTCGATCATCTTCTGCGTCACCTGTACGATCACGCTATTGTTATATTTGTTTGACTCGTAGAACTCCTTACCCGCATAGTCCATGTTCTGCTCTGTTACATGGAGGCGAGACTTCTCGGCCTCGGTCATGTAGCTGACCTGGTTAAGCATGATCGTGCGTCTTGAACCGTCAAACGAGCCCATGCCTTGGTCATCCTGGCCTGCAACACCTGCGAAGAGGTGGGCTTTCGGCGTGTTGGAGTAGCCCTTGCACTCTACGACGTAGGTGCCCGGGTGCTTCACAAACACCTTCTGATAGATGTAGCCATGCGTGCCATGTACGTCCATGCAGAAGAACTTACCCATGAATCGACGATAGTCGTTTTTGTTGGTGATGGGTTTGGAATCGGTGTTCGAATAGGGGAAGTTGTATGTATAGGGAGATGACGTTGTAAACTTACCATTGTTATGATCTTCGCCCATGCCGCGTGACAGGGGAGTGGCCGAAGTCGATTTCGTCGTCCTCGTCTTGAAGTTGTACTCCTCCAGACCGATACGGGTGTACGATTCCGGTGCGACGGAAGAGGTATATACATACCATTCGTTGATATCCGTTCTTCCACGCTCGAAACCAGGGCACTTCAACTTGAAGGAAAGGTCAAGCGGACCATCCAGATCTTCGCTATTCTCTTGCTGTAAGGTGTAGACGTCCTGCAGAGTGAGGACGCGCCATTTGTGAAAGTCGTCATTCGGAAAATCCTGTGAGAGATTCTGCTTTGTATCTGCTCCACAGTTTTTGTCGGCCGTGCCCAGTCCTTGGGGGTAACCGAAGAGATAAAGTCGGCTACTTGTTAATCCTACTGTCCTTGTGCTATAGGTGTAGATCCTGTAGGTGTTCTTTTCGTCGCCCTCTACTTCTTCAAAGAACCAGCCATCGTAACCGTTTGTGTTGCTATCCTCAGGACGGTCGCAGAAAACGCCAGCATCGGTCGAGCTTCCCGAATTCACCCATTTTATCAGGTTGCCCTCCGTGGTAGCGATGTTATGGGTGAAGTTGAGAGAGGGCGTTATGCTTCCATCAGTCGCTTCCGCATACGATCCTTTGCGTGTCCAAAGTGGCATCGGGTAGTCTTTCATAGAGGCATGCGTACCCCAGTAGCCTCCCATGTTGAGGAACTTGCCCGTTCCCACGTTGTAGAGGAAGTACACTTTGGTCGGGTCACCGTAGGAGCAGTCCGAGGTGATTCCCGCCTTGAGCTCCTTAAAGGTCTCTCCTGGTAGGTCCTCTACGCCCTTGTAAGTAGCGATTGTGTTTTCGTCGCCCGTTGCGACGGCGCTTTGTGCTGATGCCACAAAGGGTGCAGCGGCAAGGAGTGCCGTGGCGATTCCAACACTCCAGCTGCGCCGCCATAAGCAGCGTTTGCCGTGTTGTGATGTAGTTGTTCTCATCGTTTTAATGTTCTCTCTTTAGATGTTAGTAATGATCACTGTTGTTTTTAGTGCCTCCATGCTCAGTTCTAACCCAGTTTGTTCGCCGTCAGGTAGGGTGACAGGTTGATTCTGACAGGAATGCACAATCTATTTGGGTGCAAAATTACTAAACATTGTGAAGTCGGGGGGGGTAGAGCGTTAAATAAGATTAAAGATTCGTTTTTAGCTTACTTTCAACCCCCTGTGTGGCAGATATTTACCATTTTGTCAACGCACAGCCGCCTTTTAGCGGGAGTCTTTTCCTGCAGATTTTGTGCTGGCGAAGCATGGTTGGTGTTGTGCTGCCTTCCGAAAACAAAAACGTTAAACGTTATAACGTTAATGCGTTATCAAAAATCAAAAACGTGACAACGTAACAATGTAACAATGAGAATTGCCATTCCGCTCTTCTCATGACCGTTATGATGACAAAGCAGCCCACGGGGAAACAGGCAAGTGTCTGTTTTTCCCGTGGGCTGCAAATGTTGAATAAGGCGATCGTTGAATCAGATCAACCAAGTTGCAACTACAGATTGGGTTTCAATCGCAGAGTGTATGTATGGTCGCCTGAGGTGGGACACTCATATTTCGGCAGGACTACGTCGCCTTGGCAACTGTTGTTGCCCAGTCCGCGCTGCCAATAGTCAATATGGGCAAACACCTGGGGCTTACGCACGAGGTCGTACCAATGGGTGGGTATTTTCCACAGGTTGCTGCCTTCCTCTATCCACTTCGACTCGTCGTAGTGAGAGAGCGAGAATGATGCTTGGCCGTCAACCCGGACTGTGAGCGTGAGCCCTTCCTCCTTGTTGCTGAGCAGCAGTTCGCGCAGATCCTCATGGTCGCCATAGGTCTGTGGGTGGATTTGCTCCTCCACCATGTCGTCGACCGTGGTGGTGAAACGTCCGAGGTAGGAACCCGTCTTGCGGTCGGAATAATTGGAGCGCGGACCACGCGCATAGAACTCCACATTCTCAAAGCCTGAAGCCAGTTGCAGGCCGAGACCCAGACGGCGTGTAGCTCCCGAAGGAGAGAAGGTCGTCTTCATGTCAACCGTGGCATCTGGATAGAACGTGTAGCGGATGGTGTATTGGCAGTTTTTGGCATTGCCCTGCACCGTCATGGTGGCGCAGCCCGAAGCGTCTTGCGTCAAAGCCTTGATGATTTTGGTCGAGGACGAATTGACACAATTGATATTAGAGGTATTACCTTTGTCGTTGTCGATGTTTCGGCAGCTATTGAAGTCGGGGGCAGCTCCCGAAGCAATCGTGCCATTGGCATTGGTGTGCAGAATCTGCTTGCCTGCATAGGTCCACGCCGTCATCTTGCCGCTGTCGTCGAAAGCCATTCGGAATGCGTTGCCCTCGGAGTCGGTGCCCGAGACGGTGTTGCCGCTGATCGTCAGCGATCCTCCATCGGCCGTGTGAGCGGTCCAGGCTGGGCGCGCGGTCAGGGCAAATTGCTCATCGGCGATATTGTAGCCAGCCTCCGCCCATGCGCAGTCCTCCTTGATGCGCAGCTCGACATTGACGAGATATTCGCTCGCCTCGTCGGTCACGGTCTTCAGCGGCAGGGCGATGCGTGCCGTGGCTCCCGGCGCGATCGCGTCGAAGTTGCCGACGGTACCCTCCTCCACCAGCCGTCCATCCTTGAACACGCGGAAGGCGAGGTCGTAGCGGTTGGGAGAAATGGTGGTGAAGACATACTTGTTGGTGAGGGAGACTGAGCGCGAGGCCGCGTCGAAGTCGGAGAACGCCACATACTGATAGACCTTCTTCACCTCGGTGAGCTTGGAAGTCCAGGCGCGGTCGGGCGTGATGAGGCCGTTGTTGAGGAAGTTGCCCTGGAAGCCAACTCCAGTCCACGCGATGTCATTGTAGTCGTAGCCCGAGGTCCAATTGTGGAAACCATTCTTGGTCTTGTCGGCCACGACGCCAGAGCCACTTTCCACGCGGTAGATGGCCTGGTCCACCCAGTCCCAAATGCAGGCGCCAATGATGCCGGTGCTGCTCTCTATGGCCTCCCAGTAGTCCTTCAGGTTGCCTACGGCTTGTCCCATGGCATGGGCATATTCGCAGATGAAGTAGGGACGATCCTTAACCCCATCCTTATTGCTTTCAACTTCGCTCACCGTGGGATACATTTTGGAATAGAGGTCCGAAGTGGCAGTATTGCCCCAGTTGGTCGTACCCTCATAGTGGATGGGGCGGGCGTCGAGGGCCTTCACTGCCGCATAGGCCTTCTCGAAGTTGAGGCCGCTTCCCGACTCGTTGCCCAAAGACCAGAACGTGACGCAGGGGTGGTTGCGGTCGCGCGCCACCATGCGCACGTTGCGGTCCACATACTGAGCGGTCCAGTTTCCGTTTGTGGTGAGAGCGTTGAATCTAAACGTCCAAGCATAGTGGCACTCCACGTCGGCCTCGTCCATCACATAGAAGCCCAGAGCGTCCATCATGGCGTACATCTTCGGCTGGCGCGGATAGTGGGACGTGCGTACCGTGTTGACATTGGCCTGCTTCATCATCGTCAGGTCCTTCATCATTGTCTCCACGTCGATGGCCCGTCCGTATTCGGGATGCGTGTCCTGGGTGTTGACACCCTTGAAGAAGACACGCTGGCCGTTGACATAGACGACGTTCGGATTTTTCGTCAGCGTGATGGTGCGGAAACCATACTTCGTGTTGAACGCCATCTCTTCCGTACCGTCGGCAGCACGCTGGCTCACCGTCACATTATATAAATAAGGAGACTCCGCACTCCAAGGATGCAGGCCCTTGAGTCCCGGAAGGCTCACGTTCAGGGTCTGTCTTCCGTTGTTGTCTTGTTTGCTTTGGTATGCAGCCGTGCCAGTAGCTACCACGTTGCCCTCCTTGTCGCTGAGCGTGACGGCAATGGTCTTGTTGGCACCTGCCACGCGGTCGCGGTTGTCGATGGTGAGCGCGACCTGCATCGTGCCGCTGGTAGCATCTGCGGCCATGTGGTCGGTGGTGATGACGTGGTCGGCTACAAAGACCTTGGGTGTGGCGACGAGATAGACGTCGCGGTGGATGCCCGAAAGGTGCCACATGTCCTGTCCCTCGAGATAGGATCCGTCGCACCAGCGATAGACGCGCACGGAGAGCTGGTGGACGTTGTCTGCCGAGCTGCCCGTCCGGATGCTGCCATCGGCCTGCTTCTCCAGGGCTGCGGTGATATCAAACTCCGCGTCGGTATTGGATCCCTGCGAGTAGCCGACATAGTTGCCATCCACCCAAACGGCAGCGGCACTATAGACGCCGTCGAAATGGAGGAAGACGCGCTTGTCGCGCCACGACTCGTCGAGCGTGAACTGGCGGCGGTAGAAGCCCGTGGCATTGTTGTCGGTCTCGTTGGTCTCGCTACGGCTGGCCACGGCCTTGGGCGGATCGTACTTGAAGGGATAGCCGATGTTGGTATAGACGGGCCTTCCGTAGCCCGCCATCTCCCAGGAGAGCGGCACGCGGATGGGCTTCCATTGGCTGGCGACATAGTAGGGCGACTGTTCGAAGTCCTTGGCATAGAACTCGCTGGCTGCGGGTCCGCTCGTTGTGCCCTTGACATAGCAGAAACTCCACTCCTCGCCGTTCTCGCTGCTGTTGAGGCTTCTCACCAGCGAGCGCGTCTCGTCCGTGGGAAGCCACGGTGCGTCGTAGTGGGTAGCGTCGGCACGGAGCTGCGCTGTGGAGGGATAGGGCAGGAAGGTGGTATGGGCCGCCTCCTTGTGGTCCTCAAACTTCTGTGGGTTGCTGGTCCAGGCGGCGATGTTGTCTGTCTTGCTCATATCGACATAGTCTATCAGGCGCACGCGCTTGCAGACGGCACGGCTGCGGACTTCTCCCTCGGCGCTACCTATCTGGATGGTGGAAGACCCGGAGGAGAACAAGGCAGAGATGGCCGAGCCGGAAGCCTGCTGCCGTATGCCGTTGACATAGAAGCCATCCTTGGTCAGATGGATGGTGAGGAGCTTCGTGTCGTCATCAAGCTCCACGTCTAATGGGGTCTGCGTATTCTGCCACGTGTTGACCCAGCTTCCGCGGAGTCGCTCGTTGAATGTTTGTCTCCTGCTGGAATAGTAAGGCAGCGAGAATTTGCTTGGGATATAATAAAAGTGGAGGTTGTTGCCCTTCCAGTCCTGTATCTTCTTTCCGAAGGAGATGATGTTCTCCAGGGCGGAGGTGCAAGCGGAGACGTCGAGGACTATCTCCAGGCTCTTCTTCGAGAAATCGATGGTGAAGTTTTTGCCAGAAGCAGTTCCGTTGGTGGAGAGCATCCACAGTTGGCCGCTGGGAATCTGAGAGACGTCCAGGGCAGAGAAGTCGCTCCCTGCCTTGATAAACTTCGTTTCGCCATCGGTGTGTGCGGCCAGGGTGTGTGCAGCGGAGAAGGCCCACAGCAGAAGGCACAGTAGGATGTGTTGTGTAGTTTTCATTGTGTGAGACTTATTTGACGATGATTTTAATGCCATTGACGATATACAGGCCGGGGGCAAGAGGTTCGGCAGAACCCTTGCGGCGCACCTGTTGGCCGGCAGCGTTGAAGACGGTGCCATCGGCAGGGCGTGAGACCACGGGAGCGGTTTGCGGGACGGAGGTGACGTCCTGGTCCTCTACTGTCCAGCCGAGGTCGCGAACAGCAGCCTGCGGATCGTTGCTTTGGAAATAACCACGGAAGCCATTGGCCTTCATGTCGGTTTCGAGACAGTACATCCGGTCGCCGTCGCCGAAGACGTAGGCATTGGCCGGAACCATCGTGGGGCCATAGAAGCCGATGAAGCGGGTGCCGTCGGCAACGGTCTCGCGAGACCGGTCGCCGCGGTCCCAAGAGGTGATGTCAATACCCTCTACCCGATAGGTGTTGTCTTCCCTGACCCGCTCGGGATTCAGGACGTAGGGCACGCCCGCCTCGATGTGCTCGCAGGTGCTGAAAAGGAGTTTGGCACCTGTGTCGCCCGTGTATTCAGCCACGCGCGTGCCCTCACCCCAAAGTGCGCTGACCTGATCCGCGTGCAGCGGGAACGGCAGGCAGAGGGTGTTCCACTCCTGCGCGACCAGGCTGCGCTGGAGCGTGACATCGACATGCTGCTTGTAAAACTGGGGACAGACATAGTCAGCCGTCTCGTCGAGGAAGACGGGCTGGCTCTCCTCGCCAGTAGATACCGCCCACTGGCCATCGAGGAAGGTGGCGTCGGGCTCTTCAAACGTGGTGGCCATGGCGCCCGAGCGCACATAGACAAAGGTGGTGGCATTGGCTTCTCCCACCTGGTATCCAAGGGTGTAGGTGTGCTCCGTGGAGGGCTTGAGAATCCATTTCATGCCCGTGTAGTCGAGGTCGAAACGCCCGGCGTCTGCGACCTCGTCCACCCGTGTGACGTCGAGGCTCACGGGTGCGTCGGAGAGCATGGGAGTGCCGTCTTCGCCGATGCAGAGGTATTGTCCCTGCGCGTTGAAAATATAGACTGACGACACCAACAGAGATAGTAGGATGTTCATGTTAGTTTGTTTTCGGTTATTGATTTTTTTTGGGGTGACCATAGACTGGCTTTGTCCCATGCTAAAGCTCCCAAAGGGTTGCCTCGGTCCTATCCTCGTTTTCTTCTTCCTCCTCCTGCGTGAAGGGTGAGAAGGTGTCGGGACGCTTTTGGATGCGTATCGTGTTCGGATTGCCTTTGCCACCAGGTTTGCTGAAGGCAATGAAGTCCATCATGTTTCCTGACACGTCGAGCGGGATAGTCTGGGACTGGGGTGGGGTATATTTCTTTCTCATATAAGGTGATAACTGTGATGATGCAAATGATTGAAAAAATAGCCTACTTGGATGAAAAAAGTAGCCTTCTTGGGCAAAAGGACGATGCGGAAAAGCTTCCCAATACGAGACGGCGACTAAGTCTGGATAGAAGCCCAAAAACCATGGACGTATGCCATTGCTGGTTTCCGTCCATGGTTCCTCATGTCTCGTAGGTAGTTGTTTCCGACGGTCTTATGCCGCGCGGACTACCAGCTCTTGCTGTCCCAAGGGTCGTAAGCGTCAACCCTTTCGTCCTCGTCCGTAAGGACATAACCCTTGTCGGCGTCTGACTGTATTTCTCCGCTGGCGTCGCGTACGCACCAAGACGTAGCATGACAGTAGTTGCCCTGCGTTTCCATCACCACCACGGATGTGGTGGGCTTGATATATTTACGTTTCATTTTTCTTAAGTCCTTTTTGAAGTTTGTCTGATAGGATTATCTTACAACAAATTTGCGTCCGTTGACGATGTAGATGCCGCTGGGCAGACCCTCGGTCGTATTGCCGACACGCTGTCCCTGGAGGTTATACACACCATTGTTCTTGCCGTAGCGGTTGGCAGCCTCGGGGCCTACGATCAGCTCGCCGATAGATGTCAACTCTGCCTCCTGCTTCACGCCGTCGAGATAGACTGCGGGCTTCGTGCCGTTGTTCGTGTTGGGCTTGAACCAGCAGGAGAAGCCGCGCAGGCCGCGCACCTTTTCCGGGTTCTCGGTATAATATACATTGCCATAGTCGAAGAAGTAGCTTCCCACCAGGTTGTCGTAGCCGTCGCGGATTGTGCCCCTGCTGCTGGAGAAGGTCCATTTACCCGTGGTCTTGTCCTGTGTGGCCTCCGGGTCGAAGGTGCGGACGAAGGTGCCGTAGGCCGTGATGGTTCCCACGTCATGGGTCAGCTTCGTCGTCCAGAGGTCGTCCATGTTGCTGAGGTCGTTCTCATTGCTTGCGTTCGTCTTGAACGTGACGCTGGGAATCTCGAAGCGCTGAGCCTGGATCGTTACTTTATAGGGATTCTCCGTGCTTCCATTCTTGGCGATGGTGGCCGTGTAGGGGCTATTATTGTTGTCCTCCATCGTCTTGGACGGGAAGATGATGTACGGCTGGTAAGCATCGAGAGCGATATCCTTGTCGGCTTTTCCGTCGAGGGTTACGGTCTCAAACTGCAGTTCTGTGGCCGTGAGGGCATTGAGCTTGGCAAGGCGCACGGTGCCACCAAAGGCATCGCGAAGCTGCTTGACCGTAAGATCTACGGGCAGCACGAAGGAGTTCCAGCTGTTCTGCTTGAACGTCTTGGCAAGGCGGAGCACACGGTTCTTGTAGGTAATGCCATTCTTCAGATACTCCAAGTCGCCACGAAGTTCGTCGAGAACGAGGTCCTCATTCTTCGTGTTGCTTACGTAGATCAGACGGAAGTCGTCGAATACAGTCCATTCGTTGAGGTTGGGAGTTTGGCTGCCATCGCCAATGTTGAGACCGAAGGCGATGCTGACACCCTCTGCACCAGCTTGGTCGATCATGGCCTGCGTCACCTGTACGATCACGCTATTGGTATATTTGCCCGACTCGTAGAATTCTTTGCCCGCATAGTCCATGTTCAGCTCGTCCACGTGGAGGCGTGCTTGCTCGTCCGCCGACATGTTGCTGACCTGGTTCAGCGTGGTTGTGCGCTTTGTGCCATCTACCAAGCCGGAGCCATTGTTTTGTCCAATACCGGCAAAGAGAAGGGCTTTCGGCGTGTTGGAGTAGCCCTTGCACTCGATGACATAGGTGCCAGGCTTCGTCACATTCTGCTTTTGGTAGATGTAGCCGTGTACGCCGCGTACGTCCATACAGAAATATTTGGCCATGTGGCGCTTGTAGTCCTCACGGTTAGCGAATCCTTTATTCGAGAACTTGTAGTTTTTGTCGAACTTACCTTCGTACTGCTCATTGCTACTGCGAGTCAATGGCTTTACACTATTGGTGGGTACGAACTTTTCGTAGCATTGCTCCAGTCCGATTCTTGCGTAGCCACCTGCGGCGACATTCGTGCCGATCGATTGCCAAGCATCGATGTCCATACGGCCACGATCGAATCCGGGGCAAGCCAAATTGAAGGTAAGGTCGAGCGGGTCCGTCAGATTCTCGGACGCTTGATCCATCAAGCCCAGAATCTCCTGCAAGGAAATGACACGCCACAGGGTGTGCTCGTCCCACAGGCCGTTCTTGGTAAGGTTGTCTTTTGAGTCCGCATCGCAGTTCTTTTCTGATGCAACGTCTCCAAGCGCCGAGAGATAGACCTTTTTGCTAAGCGTAGTTATGCCTTGATAGGTGTAGAGCCTATAGGTGTTATGCTCTACGTCGGTTGGATCCTTTTCGAGGAACCAGCCGTTGAATCCGGTATAGTACTGAGACAAGCTGTTTCCTCGGTCAAGAAATACGCCCTCGTCGGTGGCTTTACTATTCTCGACCCATTTCATCAAAGAACCCTGCTGGGTTTTTAGGTCTTGGGCAAAGTTGATGGCTTTGCTGCTTCCATCCTGCGCCCAAAAGGCAACGGGGGTGTCCTTTAGCGCAGCATGCACACCCCAATAGCCTCCCATGCTGAGAAACTTGCCCGTTTTTACGTTGTAAAAGAAAAAGACCTTGTTCGGATCGTTCAGCGATCCGACCTCGTTGTCAGCAACTTTGGCCGCAACAATCTGGTCTTTAGTCTGACCCTTGAGGGTGGCTGCTCCGACCATTCCGTCGTTTCGCGTCGCGTCGCCCTTCTGAGCAGAGGCTACAAGGGGGGCTGCTGCAAGGAGCGCCGTGGCGAAACTACTACTCAGGCAGCGCCACCAAGTGCAGCGCTTGCCTTGTTGTGATGTAGTTGTTCTCATCGTTTTAATGTTCTCTCTTTGGTGTTATTTACTATGTTTATTGATCACTATTTTTTTCTTAGTGTCTTCTTGCTCAGATGCGTGTCCCTTGTGGTCGCCTTCAGGTGGGGCAAAAGGTGCGCAAAGCGAGGAGAATGGTTGCTTCTCGGGTGCAAATTTACTAAACATTGCAAAAATGGGGGGGGCTTCCGTTAAATAATCTTAACGAAGCGTTTTTTCTTGGTTTTCATCCCCTTTTGAGGGTCTTTAGCTTGCCATGATGGGATAATTCAACCACCTTTTGGAGGAGGACGAGAGGCTTGTAGCGAAATCATTTTTTGAGTCGTCGGGTCTAACGTATTGGACTGGTGGATTTTGCCTAAACAATCAGTCTCTTTTTCCTTCTTTTTGCTTCCGTTTTTGGTGGTCTTGGCCAGGGACCTTGCCGAGGGTTGCTTACGTCCGTGCTTGTAGATAACTTACGACTGCGTTTGGTCGTAACTTACGCTTGCCTCAGCTCAAAGTTGCGTTGTTACATTGTTACATTGTTACGTTTTTGATTTTCAGTCAGCCATGGTTTCCGGAGACGCCCCTGTTGTGGAGGTCCGTTCTTACATGATAACGTTTAACGTTTAACGTTTTCGAAAATGACATTTAGTTTGAGGCATGAGAAAAACAGTTTCCTTAGTACAGGATAAATTATGTATAATACGAATAATACTATATAGTATAATTATAATATATAAATATTATATTTATCGTAATGTCTTAAGAAGAGGTTGTTTGTAATTTGTATGAATGGGTCTTGCCGCTTCGTCCTTTCCCTTCTTACAGCTTTGTCCTTCCCCTCTTTTTTCCCCGTCCTTTCTCTTCTTGCCGCTTCGTCCTTTCTCTTCTTGTCTTTCCATCCTTTCTCGTCCAGCCTTGCTTCTTCGCTTGCTTCCTTCGAAAACAAAAACGTTAAACGTTATAACGTTAAAGCGTTATCAGAAATCAAAAACGTAACAATGTAACAATGTAACAATCCTAATATTGGGCCAGATCTCTTCAAACACGACAATCATTCTTGTCTATATGGGATAATCAAAAAGGGTTCTTCTCGAAAATGGAGTGATTCGACGTGGACACATGGAAAACAACTTGAACAACTTTTACAACAAGTAACAACGCTTCGCGGGGACACATCGCCTCTTCGAGGCCCATGCTGACCAAGGGTTGCTGCAAGGGAAACAACTATGAACAACGCTTCGCCTTGGACACATTTCCTGCTGATTTCTCCTGGCGTAATATCCTGGCGAAGCCTTGTATTTTGTTGTTTACCTGGCAGCAGGATTGCAATACGCGCGAAGCGTGTAGGTTACTTGTTGTAAAAGTTGTATTTGTTGTTTTCCCTAACTCAGCAGGACGTATTGCCAACAGCACAAACCCTATCACTCGATTTTCTGGATGAACCAAAAAATTCCCATCCTCTCCTTGTTTTCGTTTTTGTGGTCTCTGCCGGCGACCTTGCCGAGGGTTGCTTACGTCCGTCTCTGTAGATAAATTTGCGACTGCGTTTGGTCGTAACCTACGCTTGCGTCTGCCTAAATAGTGCGTTGTTACATTGTCACGTTGTCACGTTTTTGATTTCGATTCGGCTAAGGTTTGCGGAGGCGCCCTGTTGAGGACGCCCGTTCTTACATTATAACGTTTAACGTTTTCGAAAATGGCTGTTGTCTTGGACTAAGAGAGAATGGTTTTAACGTGACAATGTAAGAACGAAAATCCTGCGCAGACCACCTCTTTCCGAGGCGCCTGCGCAGGATTCTCTTTATCTGTGGGCGTGAGCCCTATTGTAGGATATTAGTTCTCCGCAGCGTGGAAGAAGATCGTCTGCGGGTCGAGGCGCTTGCCCTGCGGGTCGAGGACGTTGAGGCGGAGCACACCACCATTGTGGTCGAAGTAGCGCACCTCCAGGTAGTGGTAGCCCTTGGCGAGCGCCTGCTGGCAGACCATCTCGTGGGGCGACTGCTCGCGGTCGTTATCGACCACCATATTCCCGTCTATCTTGAGCCAGCTGCCGTCGTCGCTCAGCAGGGCGAAGGTATAGACCCCATCCTCGGGTATGAGGATGTAGCCCTTGGTGACGAGGCCGATATTGCCCTTGCAGGCCTCCGGGATGACCACGTCGGGCGTGGTGTAGGACCCGTTGAAGGGCGCTGTGGTGATAAGGCGGCAGGTGACGCCCGGGAAGTCGTACCAGTCGGTCTTCACGCCTGGATTCAGGGCGGGCACACTCTGCAGCGCTGGCAGGAGACCCTGCTTCACGAAGTCGGCCTGCACCATCTCGTCGGCGCGGCCCTCGGGCGTGAAGGTGCGGAGCGTGAAGGGCGTGGTCTGATCGACCGTGATTGGTCCGACGTAGCGCGGCGACTCCGCGTTGGGGAAGGTGCCGTCGGTGGTGTAGCGGATGACGGCCTGCGGGTCCTGGCATTCCACGGTCAGCGTGCCCTTATCCGTGAAGGCGTTGACGTTGTGGAAACCGTCGAGCGAGGGGATGCGGTAGGGCACGCCCAGGCGGTTGAGCATCGAGAGCTGCTGGCGCAGGCGACCGTAGAAGTCGTCGTAGTCCTTCTGCGCAGGCTGCGTCCAGGCCAGTTCGGCGAGCGCCAGGATGCGCGGGAAGTACATGTAGAGCATTCGGGATCGTGACGGGATGCTTTCGGCCCAGAGGTTGGCCTGCACGCCCACGATATGCGCCCGTTGTGCTGCCGAGAGGCTGGCCGGGGCGAGGTCGTAGTCATAGACCTGGCGCATGGAACTCTTCTCCTCGTTTTGAGAGAAATAGAACGGTGTGGCCGGCGTGTAGATGACGTCGTTGCCATGAGCCGTGGCCTCCGGCACCGACTGCGGCGCCCAGTTTCTCCACCACATCACGGTGGAAGTCTTGGAGAGTCCGCCCTCGATGATCTCGTCCCATCCGATCATGCGGCGGCCCTTGGCATTGAAGAATCGCTCCATCTCGTGGATGAACCACGACTGCAGTTCCTCCACGCCCTTGAGTCCCTGCTGGGCGATGCGGCGCTGGCAGTCGGAACACTTGCGCCAGTTGTCCTTCTCCACCTCGTCGCCGCCGATGTGGACATACTCATAGGGGAAGAGGTCGATCACCTCGCTCCAGACGTTGCGGCAGAACTCCAGGGCCGCGTCCTTGCCCGGGCATAGCGGCGAGGTGAAGACCTTGCCCCATCCCACCTGGTCGAAGCAGCTGAGGCCCTCATAGTTGGCGATGGCGCTCAGGCAGTGGCCCGGCATGTCGATCTCGGGCACGATACTGATGCCACGGGCGGCAGCATAGCTCACCACCTCGCGGATCTGGTCCTGGGTGTAGAAGCCGCCATAGAGCGAGTCGCCCTCGGCTGTGGTGTGCCAGCGGTCGGCCGGCAGCAGCAGGTCGGGGTTGTCCTCCTTCTTCGCCTGGTAGAGGCAGGAGGCGTCCTGGTTGTTGGGCTTGCGCCAGGCTCCGCGCTCCGTCAAGAGCGGATATTTCTTGATTTCGATGCGCCAGCCCTGGTCGTCCGTCAGGTGCCAGTGGAAGCGGTTGAGCTTGTAGAGCGCCATGAGGTCGATGGCCTCCTCCACCTCGGCCACGCTGAAGAAGTGGCGCGAGCAGTCGAGATGGAAACCGCGCCAACCGAAGCGCGGGGCGTCGCTGATCTGGCAGGTCGCCACCTCCTTTCCCTCCGTGATCTGTCGGAGGGTGGCGATGGCCGACGTGATGCCTCCGTAGTCGTGGCCCTTGACCGTGATGCGCGCCTTCTCTACTGTGAGACGGTAGGCCCCTTCGCCCTTCACGCCCTTGCGGTCGATCTGCAGCAGGATGTCGCCCTTGCCGCCACGCTGGGTCTGGGGGCGCACTCCCGTGAGGCGCTGAAGGCTGGAGGCGAGGTAGTCGGCGGCTGGCTGGAGCGCCTTGTCGCCGTAGGCGATGGTCGTCTGAGGCTGGATGGTAAACTTACCCTTTCCCCAGGTCGCCTGTGCGGGTTTGGGCACGAGGCTGGGTTGAGCCTGGAGCACCGTGCCGCAGAGCAGGAGCAGCAGGGCGCCGAGGAGGAATCTGGTCGCTTTCATGTCTTGTGTTATGATGGTTGATGATGATAAATCTGTCGATGAAACCGCGAATTCTGCCGATGAGGCTACAGGGATCTTTCGATGAAACCGCGGAAACTATCACGCCTTGTGCTTCTTGCCGATGCGCGAGCGGATGGACCGCATCGTCACCTCGGCCACGCCCAGCGCGTTTTGTATCTCGCTCTCGCTCTTGTCCATGTGCTCCATGATGAGGAAGAACTTCTGCTTCGGCGAGAGGCCGTCGTAGTCGGCGTCGAGCGAGGCGACAAACTCCACGTCCACGAGGCTATAGTAGGAGGCGAAACTCTCGAAGTCGTGCTTCTTCCAGAGCACGGTGGTCTGTCCCGCCAAGGCCTCGTTGTAGCGTTGCAGTCCGAGCTTCAGCGAGTCGCGGTGCTTCTCCATCAGCAGGTCGCGCTTGCGCGTGAGCTGTTCTATCTCCTTGGTCTTGTCGCCCGCCATGCGCTTCAGTTCGTCGAGCTGCGTCTCGTAGCTCTTGATGAGGAGCTGATCGACGGCGCGCGCCGCCCGTCCCTTGTAGTTTCTGTACCAGGAGTAGAGGGTGGCGATGATGGTGAGCAGCACCAGGACGACGATCACGATGACGGCTATTGTCACCATGCGCTCGTAGTTGTGGCTGATCCTCATCTGCTCAAACTCCGACTGCACGGCCCTGACGTTGTCTCCGGCCGTGCGCGGCTCACGCTGTCGGAGAGCTGCAGCAGGCGTTTGGCCGTCATGGTCGCCTCGCGCCATTCTCCCTGCTCCGACCGAAACTCCATGATGGCCTTGAGCACCAGTTCCTCCGAGGGCGTGTCGGGCGCTATGATGAGGGCCTCGTGCCACATCTTCGTGGCCCGCGCCGTGTCGCCGCGCATGGCAGAAAGCGTGCCGAGGCAGGCGTAGGCCGGACTGGTGGGCGTGATCTCGAGCGACTCCTCCAGGTATTTGCGCGCCATGGCTGTGTCGGTCTCCATGAGGAAGGACCCGAGGTTGTTCATGATAAACGGGCGGTTCTTCTCCGCGATGTTCGGCAGCAGTTCCATGCTCTGCCGCAGACACCAGGCCGTACTGTCCTGCAGTCCGAGCTGACTGTAGATGAAAGCCATATTATTATAGGTATGGGCGAGCCAGTCGAGGCGCTTCGCCTGCTTCGACTCCGCGATCGACTTTTGGCTGAAGCGGAGCGCGGTCCGGAAGTCGCCTGCCTCCTCGTTGACGAGTGTCAGTTGCTCATAGACCTTGTGGCGGAGGACGGCGTCCTGCGTCTGGTCGGCGATGGCGCGGGCCCGCTCCAGACAGAGCACGCCCTCCTTGAAACTGCCGTGGGTGTAGAGGATCGCGCTCTTGTAGAAGAGCGACGCGCTGAGCCGCAGTTTCTCGCTCCCCTTGCCCTCGTAGTAGCGGATGCTATACTCGATGTCGTCGAGCGAGACGAGCGGATGGTTGGTGCGGTAGTCGGCCTGTGTCTTGAGCAGGTAGTAGTAGGCCGAGTCGGCAGGGGTGGTGAGGCGGTTCAGGCGGATGCCGTCGAGCACCGCGCAGGCCGTATCGACGCGCCCGCTGTCGAGCAACTGCTCCACGGAGGCCAGCTGCTGGTTGTCCTTGCCGCTCGGGTTGCAGGCCGTCAGGAGGCCCGCCAGCAGCAGGAGGCTATATATGAAAGGTAGAAGTCTTGGTTTCATGTCAATTGTTTCTAAGTCGTGGACGGGGGCTTGCTTCGTCTCGAGCCTTTGGCCGCATCCAACTGCAAAGTTACGAAATTATTCCGCACCGACCAAGTTTGCGAACCGCAAAAAGCTGAATTGCTTTCCTCCTTCTTCTTGTTGCAAAAGTTGGATTTCGGACTTTTCTCGTGGCATTTCGCCTCTTTTTGCCCTCGTTTTTCTGTCGCGATGGTCTTTGTAAGGGCTTGATAAATAGCTTTTTGAAAGCGAAACGAATGTGCCACATGGCAAAGTGAGAAAACTGCCCAAAAATTTGCACGGTTCGTTTTCTCGTCGTAATTTCGCCATGTCAATCGAGCTCCCGTCGGGGGCAAAACCTTATTAATGACCAATAGTATGAGAAGAAAAAAGCTGTTTCTGATAGCCGCCCTCGCCATCACGACGGGTGCTACCGCAAGAGATTACATCACCGTCACGACCAACCAGCACGACGCCCACGAGTATGCGCCGGGTGAGGTGAAGGCCATCACGTTCTCTGGCAACACCATGCAGGTGAACAAGCAGGACGGCACCGACAGCTATCGTCTCTCCGACATCGACGAGGTCATCTTCAGTCTTGCCACGGGCGTCTATGGACTGAAGGCCGACGGTGGTCGCCTCACGCTCAACGCCCGCCCGGGTGAGAACATCATCCACGTCAAGGGCTACGACCCCTCGCGCAAGTACTGCATGGGCATCTTCAGCGCCTCGGGCCGCAAGGTCAAGAGCGATGCCGACTGGAAGGGCCAGCCCATCGACCTCACGGCCTTCTCGGGTGGTGTCTATCATGTGAAGATCAACGAGACCACATTCAAGTTTAGCAAATTCAACGCATAATATATTTCGTCTGTTTAACATCACTATATTTGTTTGGTAAATACGCTGCGAGGGCGTTCATTTTCTTCATCGAGAAGGGCAAGCGACATAGCTCTCGTCGCTTGCCCTTTCCCTTTTTCCCCCATGAAACCGATGATTTTTGAGGAAAGAGCCATCGGGTAGGGTAGTGAGCCATCTCAGCCTGTGAAAGTCCATTTTGTTATATCTTTCTTATGTTTATGCAGTTGCGGTAAGATGGTCTCTATTGTTAGAAGACCGAAAAAAGGGGGAGTAAGATGACGCTATTGTCGTGTTTTTCCCCGAAAAAAGCGCGAGTGTTTACAATTTTGCGCAATACAGTAAGAGAACCTTTTGCTAAATTCGGCGATAAGTACAGATTTGTTTTTAAATTTGCAGCAATAAGAATAAAACCGATATTTAAAGACATGAAGAAATCATTACGCCTGTCACTTCTCACGATGGCTGCGTTGCTGGTAAGCGGTACGGCATCCGCCGACAACCTCCCCACCCGGTCGCTGATCTATGACGTGCCCGACGGCGAGGCCAACCTCTTTGGCTATCTTGCCTACGATACGAAATACCGTACCTTCGGTTTCGTCAACCTCCAAAGTCAGAGCCCGGGCGCCTACTCCTTGACGAAAGACTACGGCAACGTCGTAGGCCAGACGCCCTCGCTCCAGGCCGGCACCTTCGTCGGCGACGAGTATATCGTCTATGAGGCTACGATCTACCAAAACGCTATCATGCCGCGCGCCTTCAGCGCCATCAACCCGCTCACGGGCGAGCTCACCACGAAGCGCGAGATACCCTCCACCGACGAGTATCTCATCCTCAACGAGATGACCTACGATCCCAAGACGAAGCGCCTCTTTGGTATGCACTACAACGCCAACGACCAGCGCGAGACGGCCGTCCCGACCTACTGGAAGACCGATATCTACGAGATCAGCATCGTGACCTACGCCCTGACCAAGGTGGCGACGATCGACATGCCGCTCTACACGATGTCGGCCGACAACGGCTATATATATGGTATCACTCCCGACAAACTGATGAAGAAGACGCAGCTCGTGCGCATCGACCAGAGCACGATCGACGCCGCCTCCCGCACCTGCACGGTCGAGACCGTCAGTCCCAGTACGGGCACGGGCGTCCGCATCGGCGACTACACCCAGTCGATGGAGTTTGACAAGACCACCCACCGCCTTTGGTGGGTCGCCCAGACCAGCGATGGTGGGGCGAGCCTCGTCGAAATCGATCCCGCCACGGGTCTCAAACTGAGCGCCACGCCGATCCAGAACGACCCGCAGCTCCTTGCCGTCGCCATTCCCTATCAGTATGTGGCCGATGAGGCTCCCTCCTATGTCCACGGCTTCAACGTCAAGGCCGACCCCAAGGGCGCGCTCCAGGTGCAGATGGAGTGGGACTATCCTATGAGAAACTACCGCCTGGGCGACCTTCAGAGCATTGATGGCGCCCATATCTACCGCGACGGCCAGCTCGTCGGGACCCATACCTATTCGGCCACCGACGACATCAAGCAGTGGACCGACACGCAGGTAGCCGAGGGCGAGCACGTCTATCGCATCGCCGCCTACAACCAGGCTGGCGAGGGCGTATATAAGGAAGCACGCGTCTATGTGGGCGAGGACACGCCGGGCGCACCCCTCAACATCCGTGTCGCCACCAGCGGCCCCCTGGCCACCATCACCTGGGACGCTCCTGAGACGGGCGCCCATGCAGGCTACTACAATGCCGCCACGCTCAGCTACGACGTCACCCGTCTGCCCGACAACGTGGTCGTAGCCACGGGCACGACCGACCGCAAGGTGGAGGACAAGGTGCCCGCCCATGCTGGCTACAGCTATGTGGTCACGGCCAAGAACAACAAGGGCGTGGGCCTCTCGGCCACCTCCCAGACCATTGCCTTCGGCGGACAGGAGGCCATTCCCTTCGCCTCGGCCCTCGACAGCCAGATAGACTTCGACCGCTGGACCGTCATCAATGCCAATGGCGACGCCCAGACCTGGACCTTCCGTCCCACGGAGCAGGCTCAGGCCAGCTACACCCGCTCCTGCGCCATGTACGACCGTTCCAACGACGTCAAGGCCGACGACTGGTTGGTCTCGCCGCCCCTCACCTTCGATGCGTCGAAGACCTATCAGATCCGCTACACCTACGCCACGGCCAACTGGGTCACGCAGTCGATGGAAGCGTTGATGGAGAAGATGCAGGTAGCCTTTGGCCACCAGGCTTCTGCCGACGCGCTGACCACCATTATCGACGATCCGGAGGAGTTCCACACCTCTTCGGGCTTCACCCTCTCGGGCAAGAAGAACTTCAAGGTGGACAAGTCGGGCGAGGGCTTCATCGCCTTCCACGCCATCTCGGAAGCGATGAAATCGCAGATTTATATCAATGATGTCTCCCTGCGCGAGTATTCGGCCACCGACCTGAGCGCCCGCGAACTGAAGGCCTCGGCCACGGCCAACTGCAACGTGAAGCAGTATAGCTCCGTCATCGTGGGCAACGAGGGATCGGCCGCCGTGAACAACTACCAGGTGGAGATCGTCGATGCCAATACGGGCGAGGTGCTCGGCACGCAGAAGGGCCTCCGCGTGGAGAAGGACGCCACGGTCAGCGTGGCTGTGGGCTGGACACCGACCCATGAGGGCAAGATCCATATCATAGGCCGTGTGGCGCTCGACGGCGATACTTATCCTGCCGACAACGTGGCTCCGCAGACGGCCGAGGTGATGGTAGCTGCGGAGACGGCGGAGCGCTGGCTCACGCTCGACGTAGAGGACGAGGAGACCTACGGCTGGAACATGCCGTTCTACGTCGGCTCTCCCTACTCTCAGGTCCAGGCCCTCTTCCTGGAGAGCGATATGAGCATGAAGGATATCGACCTCACGGGCATCCGCTTCTTCTACGACGGCCACATGGACGGCAAGTTTGTCTTCCCCGCCCGCATCTCCATGAAGCGCAGCGACCGCACGAAGCTCTGCCAAGAGGACAACCAGTATCGTGGCGAGTTCGACACCGAGGAGTTCACGCAGGTCTTCGACGGTCAGGTAGCCATCGTCGGCAACCAGGAGAACACGCTCCTGGAGATTCCCTTCGACCAGCCCTACCGCTACACGGGCGGCAACCTGCTCATGAAGTTTGAGTCGCTCTGCGGCAGCAATACGCTCCCCGACGCCCTCAACACCCATCCCGTCTGGTCCTACAGTATCGCCACGGAGCAGCCGCGCGCAGCCCGCATGGACGGCGCCGACGAGTGGAGCGAGGATGTGTGGGCCGAGGCCTCCCTGCCCTATGTGGCTGTGGCCTACAAGAGCGCCACGGGCGTGGGAACGATCCAGCTGGGCTACGCAGGCCAGATGGCTGTGGCCTTGGAAGGCGGTCGCCTCCTCTTGCCCGCCACCTGCGACCACGTCGCCCTCTACAGTCAGACGGGCGCCCTCGTCGCCAAGGGCCAAAACACCCGCCAGTTGGGCGTGGCGGGTCTCCCTGCCGGCCTCTACCTCCTCCGGGCCACGGTCCAGGGCCAGGTATTGACACAGAAAGTAGTCATTCGATAAAGGCAGCCTGCCGTGGCGGAAGCACTTCTTCCGCCACGGCAGCGGCCTTCCCCTCCTCAGTCGGCGCAGGCCGCCGGGATGGGCGAATACGAAGAATATAGGTAACAAGATTTATTCATCATTCAAATTTATTCGTTTATGAAACAAGTTTATCTTAGCCTCTTGCTTGCAGGACTAACTGCAGCGCCGGCCTTGGGACAGAAGACTACGGTCAACGCCTTCCCGAAGCCCTTGGCGCCTGTGGCCAATGCAGGCATGAAGGCCCCGCAGTTCCACTTGCCGTCCGCCATCGACGACAAGAAAAAGGGCATCACGATGTATGCTGGCCAGCGTCTGGACCAGAGTAAGCACCGCTCATGGGTGAAGTGGCAGACTGGCGACAGCTTCAACTTCACGAAAATCTACGAGTACATCCACCACGATAAGTACAACGAGGATCAGCAGCGCGGTATCTACATGGGTGCCTACGACACGTCCAACGATACCTACTACGCCTTCTTCAACATGCACTACACCTATGGCGACATGCCGATGGCACTGGCCAAGGTCGATATGCTCACGGGCGACACCACCAACGTCTTCCAGTTTGCCGACCTCGCCGAGCCCGATGTGGAGCAGACAGCTTGGTACAACGGACGCTACAAGTATGCCATGGCCTACGACCCCGTCAACAAGGTGATGTACGCCTTGGGTGCTGACTACGAGAACGGCGACCCCAACTTGGGCTACACGGTCCTCTACGAGGTCAACCTCAACGCTACCACCCTCAACGACCTCTTCTCGAAGGTGATGGACATGGACGGTCTCTATTGGGACTTCTGCTTCGACGCACAGGGCAACGCTTGGTTCGCACAGAAGTATGCTGGTTCTGACGGCATTGTCAAGGGTACCAACCTCGTCAAGATGGACGGCGACTTCAACCGCATCAGCGAGGTGAAGATGCAGTCGGAGTGGGGTGAGGACATCAACTCCATCTACTTCTCCACGATGTACTTCGACAACAGCACGGGCGACCTCTACTACCTCCCCTGCAGCGACTATGGTTCAACGTCTCTCTACAAGGTCAATCCCACCACGGGTATTAGCCAGAGCGTTGCTTGGTTCAACCAGGGCAACCACTTCACGGGTCTCTACATCCCGTACCTGACGGCTGATAATGGTGCCGCTCCTGCCCGCGTGTCGGGTCTCGACGCTCAGGCCGACCTCAATGGTGCGATGAAGGACACCATCAAGTGGGTGACGCCGTCCAAGACTTGGGCTGGCGACGATCTCGCCAACCTCCAGTCGGTCAAGATCTACCGCAAGAACGCTGGCTTCGCCACCACCGAGCTGACCAAGACGGCTGACCTCATCGCCAACTCACAGTTGCTGGCTACTGTTCCCGCCACGGAGAAGGAGACGGCCATGTCGTGGGTGGATGAGAATCCGACCGACGGCATCAACACCTACTATGTCCTCGCCGCCAACGACAAGGGCAATGGTGTGATCGACAGTATCCGTTGCTACATGGGTATCGACGTTCCGGGCGCCGTGGGCAACATCATGCTGGAGAAGAACGGCACGGGTGTCAACATCTCTTGGACCGCTCCTGAGAAGGGTGCCAACAATGGCTACATCGGCACTGAGGGTCTCAGCTACAAGATCACCCGTCTGCCGGACAGCGTGGTCGTGGCCGAGAACGTGACCGACACGAAATATACCGACAACACGCTCGGCGAGCAGCAGAGCTATTCTTATAAGATTCAGGCCGTCAACGCCAAGGGTGCTGGTGCCATCGCCACCTCTGATCCTATCATGGCTGGTTCGGCCCTGAAGACGCCGATCTCTCTCGCCTTCGACACGCAGACGGATGCTGACCGCTGGAGCACGAACAAGATGAACAACAGCATCTACTTCTACTATGGTGGTGGATGGAGCGACGACTACAAGTGCATGATCGGCTACGGTACCTCTAACGGTACGGTCGAGGGCACGCTGATCTCTCCGCCTCTCTACCTTGAGGAGGGCAAGACCTACCGCTTCACGACCGACTTCCAGGCCGACTACTTCGATGATGCTTACTTCGATCTCTATGTGGGCGTAGGCACCAACAGCGAGTCGCAGGATGGCGCCACCATCATCGCCAAACGCGAGGGTGAGCAGTATGCTGAGCAGTACCACCGCGAGAAGTACGAGGACTACTTCGTAGCTCCCGCTTCTGGCACCTACTACTACACGCTCAGAGTGAAGACGGTTGACAAGTACAACATCTTCAAGCTCTTCGGTCTCAAGGTCGATTATGTCGCCGAGAACGATATGGCCGCCACGTCTATCGACGGCGTCCTGGAGGCTGTGGCCCAGCAGGCCAACGAGTGCACGGTCAAGGTGCGCAACCTTGGATCCAAGAATCAGGAGAACTACACCGTCAAACTGCTCATGGACAATGAGGGCAAGATGGTCGAGGTCGGTACCGGTACGGGCAACGAGCTCCTCAAGATCGGCGAGACTGCCGACGTGAAGGTTTCCTTCAACCCGCCGTACGACGGTGTCTGGGATTTCTACGGCGTCGTAGTGGCCAATGGCGACGAGGTGCGTACCAACGACACCACGGCCGTCAAGACTGTCAAGGTGCTCGAGGCTGGTTCACAGGGCTGGACCAATATCGTCACCACTGGCCATAAGGAGGGCCTCTCTTCCTTCGGTCTGTTCTGGAACGACTCCGAGAGCGAGTACTCTCAGAGCGTCTATTATCCCGAGGAGATCAAGACCATCAAGGGTGGTGTCATCAAGCGTATCGGCTGGATGTACGACGGTGCTGACAACCTCACCGACCGCAGCAACCCCGTGGACGTGAAGATCTACCTTGCTCACACGGACAAGAAGTCCTTCGCCGGCGAGGGCGACCTCGTGCTGCCCAGCGACCGCGAGTTGGTAGTCGAGGGCCAGATGGTCTTCGAGCCGGGCAAGGATCACCTCATCTCCTTCTCTCTCGACACGCCGTTCGAGTACAACAACGAGCAGAACCTCGCCGTGATCTGCGAGAAGTCGGGCACGACGGGCTACAACATGTGCGCCCTCTGGCACATCTACAATGACGACTGGAGCACAGGATATGTGGAGCGTACGCTCATGAAGTCTGGTGGCTATTGGTCTCGCCCCGAGCTGCCTATCCTCTTCCTGGGTATCTATGATCCCACGGGTGTGGAGCGCGTGCAGCTTGTCGGTGCCGACGTGGCCTATGCCAACGGCCTGCTCGCCTTCGACCAGGTGGTCAACGCCGAGGTCTATACCGTGGGTGGCAAGCTCGTTAGCTCTTTCAAGGGCAGCAGCGCCCGCCTCAACCTTGCCAAGGGCATGTATGTGGTTCGCGCCACGGCAGCTGACGGCCAGGTGATGGTCAAGAAGATCAACGTGAAGTAATCTGATTGAATACGACAAGAGTGGGTTGGAGGCCGACGCTTACGACCTCCTGCCCACTCTTCTTTTCCTATCACAACCAATACAGTCTTTTTTATATTTCTGTAGCGATACAAATATTTACTTTTAAGGTAAAAGGTAATGAGCGTTTTTAAGAAATCAATTTCCCTGATTGCGGTAGCACTGATCTCCGCTGCGGGTTGCGACCTCTGTGCGCAGACTCCCGTGGACGGAGGTTTCGTTTTCCCCGCAGCCCAAGAGGGTGTGGCGCCGAAGGCCGCCTTCCGCGCCTCTGCCTCCACAGACACGATGCGCCTCGGCTACTGCGTCGATGAGCCCCGTCTCCCGGGATTGATGTTGCAGGATGACGGTCTGCCCCACGCCGTGGGAGCAGCCATCGAGCTCGATGCGAACCTGCTCGACAAGTATGTCGGCGACCAGATCGAGGCCGTGGAGTTTGCCATCGACCCCGCGCGCGGCTTCTCCTGCCAGGTCTTCGTCTGCACAGACCTCAAGCAGATGCAGGGATCGCTCGGCAGCGGATCCATCCTCTCCAGCGTCACCCTCAGCTCGGGTCAGTACCATAGCGGCTGGAACCATGTGAAACTCAGCAAGCCCGTGACCATCAAGGAGGGAATGACCCTCTACGTCGGCTATAACATCCAGGGCAACCAGGGTCCCTACGACTTCCTGCTCTTCGACCAGAGCACCTACGCCGTGGGCAAGAAAAACTGGTATGGCGACAACGGCACGTGGTTCAATAACACCGTGGGTATCAACCGCAACCTCTGCGTGCGTGCCGTCATCACGGGCGACACCAAGCCCCAGAACGATATTTCTCTGATGAGTCTTGCGCCCGCCGACGCTAGCGGCTACTCCACTCAGAACATCCCCAAGGACTATATAGCCTATATCCAGAACAACGGCACTGACCCCATCGAGTCGCTCTCCATCATCGTGGAGGCCAAGGGTCTGCGCACGGCCGAATTCCTCACCGAAGGTCTCTCTGTCCCCAACAACAAGCCTACGCAGGTCAGGTTGCGCGACATTTCCCTCCCCTTTGAGGGCAACTACAACGGAACATTCACGGTAGCCGAGGTGAATGGCGACTTGGATCCTGACATGAAGGACAACGTCATCACACTCTACAACTATTATAGTATCAAGGAGGGTGCCAAGGCTGAAACCCATCGCCCGCTCTTCGAGGAGTTCACCTCCGAGGGCTACGAGGGTTCCTACATCGCCGACACGCTCTACCGCAATGCACTGGCCGAGTTGGGCGACGTTATCTGGGTGAAGCACCACGACGACTACCAGAAGAACGTCGATCAGTTTAAGTTTGGCAACGAGGCCGACTACGAGGCCCTCTACGGAGGCTATCCTACGTTTGTCCCCGCCGTTTGCTTCGACCGTCGCCGCATCACGGGCTTCGAGGAGCCGGGTCCGGCCTACTTCTCACCCTATCGTGAGGAGACCACCGCCATCCTCGCCCAGCTCGGCGAGACGCTCACCTTCATCGACCTCGACATCCAGCCCACCGTCCAAGCTGCCACGGGCAAACTCGAGGTGCGCATCAAGGGCCATGCTGGCGTCAACGAGATGCCGCTGCAGAACAGTCTCCGCATGACGACATGGCTCGTGGAGGACAGCATTCCCACAACCACGCAGAAGGGCTGCCCCGAACCGCAGTTCATCCAGAATGGCGTCATCCGTGCCGTTCTGAGCGAGGAGGGCATCTGGGGCGACCCCATCGACATCACCAACTACGACTTCGAGCGCAGCTATACCGCCGACCTCGACCCGTCGTGGAATCGCAAGCACCTGCGCGTGGTGTCCTTCGTCAGCAACTGGGACGAGAACAACGTCCGCAACCGTTCTGTCTATAACACCAATCAGGCCCCCGTGCTCGACCTCACCGCCATCGACGACCTCGCCAACGAGCCGTTGCAGCCGCGGGTGGAGGTGCTGGGATCCACGCTCGCCACGACCAACGGTGCCCGTATCGTCTGTGTCTATGACATGAGCGGACGCGAGGTCTCTGCCACGCAGCTCTCCAAGGGTGTCTATATCGTCAAGGTGACCAATGGTTCCGTCACCGCCACGCAGAAAGTATTCATACCATAATCCAATTCGGAGCAAATGGGCCAGCGGTCGTCCAAGGAATTCCTTCCAGGCCAGCCTGGCCCATTTTTCCCCATTCATATTTATCTTTATTAATAGACTGATGAGAAAGAAAATTTTACTGATTCTTCCATTACTCCTCTTTGCCATCACCCAGCAGCTGCAGGCCGTCACCTGCAACTGGGGCTATTGCAACAGTGTTGTCAACGACCAGTTTGGATCTGTCAACAAGGGCAAGGGAGCCATCTATATCCCGGCCGAGATCTCGAAGATGTACGAGGGCAAGCAGCTCTCCTACGTCCGCGTCGGACTGGCCGCCAAGGCCAAGACCGTCAAGGTCTTCGTCACCAAGGACCTCAATGGCGAGTATATCACCACCCGCACCCAGCGCGACCAGCTGAGTGGATTCAACGAGATCAAGTTTGCTGAGCCCTGGACCATCGACGGTGAGGGCTTCTATATCGGCTATGAGTTTGAGTCCGACGACTACGCCCTGGGAGCCTCCACGATGTACAACGAGAACGGCTGCTGGGCCGACCTCGGCGACGGTTGGAAGAACTATGCGGTCGAGGACCACGCTCTCGCACTCTCCATCCAGGCCAAAATCAGCGGCGACGACCTGCCGAAGGACTACTGGCTCTTCTGCTCCAACGACATCCTTGCTGAGGCTGGCAAGCCTTTCAACATCAACTTCTCCATCCGCAACATGGGCACCGCCATCGGACGCCGCTTCCAGGTGGCCTATAGCATCGATGGTGGCGAGGAGGTGACCGAGGAAATCAAGCAGACGCTCGGCCAGGATATCGAGAAGGACTTCAGCATCGCTCATCCGGGTTACGCCTCGCTGGGCAAGCACAGCGTCCAGATCCGCCTTGTCAGCGTCAATGGCGAGGCCGACGCCTATGAGGGCAACAATGTGGCCAACTCCACCATCCGCGTGATGAACAGCCTCCCTGTGCAGCGTGTCGTCTTCGAGGAGGGCACGGGTACCTGGTGTCCTTATTGCATCCGTGGCATCGAGGGATTCAACTACATGACGGAGAAGTATCCCGACACCTTCATCGGCATTGCCGTCCACAAGGACGACCAGTTTGCCACCAGCTCCTACGACAAGCTCACCTTCACGGGCTATCCCTCTTCCTATGCCATGCGCGACTGTTCTCAGTCCATCAACCCCTCTTCGGCCAACCTCGAGGGCGTCTATAAGGTGATAGCCGCCCAGCAGCCCGTGGCCTCCGTGGGTGTCGTCGCAGGCTACACCGACGCCAGCAAGACGACGTTCACCGTCCGCACCAACCTCAACTTCTTCACCGCCAAGACCGGCCTCAACTACCGTCTTTCTTATGTGCTCCTCGAGAGTGGCATGATCGCCTACCAGCAGGGCTACTACAAGGACACGGAGATGAACCACGTGGCCCGCATGAACTACTCTTTCGACGGTTTCGCCAACAGTGTGCCCAAGAGCGTGGAGGAAGAAGAGGATGTGGAGAGCTTCAGAGATCTTGAAATGCCCACGACGGTCCAGAACAAGGACAATGTCGAGTTGGTCTGCCTCCTCATCGACGGCATCTCGGGCCATATCGTCAATGCTGCCAAGTGTGAGATCGACGCTGAGGCGCCCGTCAGCGCCATCCGCGAGACGCGTCAGCAGCTCGTGCCCGTCTTCACCGTCAGCAACGGACAGTTGAACCTCAACGGCTACCGTGGCAACGTCAGCGTCTATGACGCCAGCGGCAAGCAGGTCTCCGCCGACCATCTCCAGGCTGGCCTTTACATCCTGCGCGCCACCGACGGCAACCAGAGCTTCGTCCAGAAGGTGGTGGTCCGCTAAGTATTTCCTCGTCCTCGCGCCCTCTTGGCGAGGAGGACGAAGAAAATCTCTCGTAGAGGCAGGATGGAAGGCCGTGGTGCTTTCCTCCCTTTGCCTACTGCGGCTTCCGATATATTCACCTATCAAAAGACAACACGAATGAAACCGATCCGACAATTATTCCTTTCTGCCCTATCGCTGTTTCTTGTCGCTCCGCCAGCCTTAGCCCAGGACACCCATGCCCCCACGTGGCATTTCCCCCTCCAGGCAGCCGGCACGGCGGCTCAGCGAACCCTCTGGGGCTATATGGGCTCCTGCACCGACTGGCCTACCAGCAGCGCCGACTATGGCTTCATGGCCTTCACGGCAGGCAGCAACCCCACCTTCGCCGACCTGCTCGTCGATGCGGTCCATACGATGTCGCCCAATGGTGGCGGCGCGCTCCACGACGGATTCTACGACGCGGTCCACTACGTCAAGGAGGAAAATATGCTGAAGGTCACCCACTATCAGTTTAGCACCGACGGCAAGTGGCACTCCACCATTGTGCCTACCCTGGTGTCCGACCCCACGCTCATCGCTACCGAGACGGCCTCCAGCCGCGCCACGGGCAAGGTCTATGGCCAGTTCTACAACAATGCCCTCAGCGGCTTTGAGTTTGGCGTCATCGACTACGACGCCATGGAGCGTACTACCATCGCCGAGTCGCAGCACAAGTATGTCGCCCTCGGCGTCACCTCCTACGAGGTTGTCTATGGTGTGGCCACCGATGGCAACCTCTACCGTATCGACACCGAGACTGGCGAGGAGCGCCTGATCGGCGCCACGGGCGTCAGCGTGGCCGAGAGTTCGCGTCAGAGCTACGGCCAAAGCGGTGAGATCGACCAGGACGACGACGTCTTCTACTGGGCCTGCATCGACAAGGACAAGCATGCAGCTCTCTACACCGTCGATCTTGCTTCGGGTGCTGCCACCCTCATTGCAGACATGCCCCACAACGAGCAGATCCTCGGCATGGGCATCCCCGATGCCACGCCTCCAGCTGCCGCTCCTGCAGCCGTCGCCGACTTCCGTATCGCCTTCGACGGTGGTTCCACCTCCGGAACGGTCAGTTTCACGGTTCCGACCAAGACCTATGGTGGCGCTTCGCTCTCGGGGTCGGTCAGCTACACCGTCAAGGCCAACCAGCGCACTATCGCCTCGGGCACAGCCACGCCCGGCCAGCAGGTCAGCGCGCCTGTGAGCGTCCGCGAGGGTACGACCTACTTCCGTCTCCAGATCGCCAACGAGGCGGGCTCCGCCCCCGTGGTACGCAAGACGCAGTATGTCGGCTTCGACGAGCCGCTGCCGCCCACCTCCGCCCGCCTCACCATCTCTGCCAGTGGTCAGGCCACCGTCACCTGGGGTGCGCCCCAGCGCGGCGTCAATGATGGCTATGTGGGTCCGCTCACCTACGATGTGGTGCGCTATCCTGGCACCGTCACCGTGGCCTCCGCCACGCAGAACCGCAGTCTGAGCGAGCAGCTCCCCGACCAGCTCGGTAACTACATCTATGCCATCACTGCCGTCAACGGCACGAAGCGCAGCCAGCCTGCCAATACCAATGCCGTGCGCTACGGCAGCAGCATCGAACCCACCTACACCGAAACCTTCGACACCCAGGATGCCTTCAATCTCTATAAGATCATCAATGCCAACAACGACAATTACACCTGGAAGTGGCACGAGGTGCTCCAGTGTGCGCAGTATGACGCCAACCTCGGCCGTTCTGCCGACGACTGGCTCGTCTCGCCGCCTATCCATCTCCAGGCCAACCACGTCTATACCCTCTCCTTCAAGGCCCGCAACTCCCTCGTCTATTACAATGAGATGATCGAGGCCAAGTGGGGCAACCAGGACAATGTCTCGGCCCTTACCAACGAGGTCATCGGCCAGACAACGCTCTCGGGCGCCGTCTTCCAGCCTTATGGCAAGGAGATCACTTCGGCTAAGGATCAGACCATCTATCTCGGCATCCACGCTCTCAGTCCCGCGGGCACGGCCAAGGTACTCATCGATGATATCACCATTGCCGACGAGGGTCATGTGCAGGGTCCCGACTCCGTGCGCAGTCTTCGTGTTGTCCCCGACGCCCAGGCCCGCCTTCAGTCCACGCTTTCCTTCACTGTCCCGACGAAGACCGTCCAGGGCGGATCGCTCGGTGCTATCACCAAGATAGTCGTAGAGCGTGATGGTACGGCCGTCCATACCTTCACCTCTTGCACGCCTGGTCAGACTCTCTCCTGGGACGATACCACGCCGCAGCAGGGCTTGAATCGCTACACCGTCACGGGCTACACGCAACAGGGTGCGGGCCGCAAGGCCACGGTCTCGGTATGGGTTGGCCTCGACCAGCCTGCCGAGCCTCGCAACCTGACCACCACCGACACGCAACAGGGTGCCCGCATCGCTTGGACTGCGCCTTCCGCCAAGGGAGCCCACGAGGGTGTCGTTCTTTCCGAGAACCTCACCTACAATGTCTATGAGTATGACGCCGACGAGATCCTGGAGCCTTGGCAGTCGGTCGAGGAGGGACTCACGGACGCTTCCTACGAGGTCAGCCTGAACAAGAGCGGCCCGCAGACGCTTCGCCATTTTGCTGTCTCGGCCCTTAATGGGGCAGGGGAGGGCAACCGCGCCTTTGCTCCGGCCGTCATCGCTGGCGCACCCTACACGATTCCCTATCGTGCGGGCTTTGCTCCCGCCAGCGACAAGAGTCTGTGGTGGATTCCCGTCGATGCTGGCAACAATCAGTTCGTGCGCAACGGCCAACAGGCTTCTGATGGCGACGCCCACTGCATGATGTTCACGTCCTACAATCCCGACGTGGCAGCCGAACTCTATTCCGGCAAGATCGCCCTTGCGGGCACGCAGGACGCCGAGGTGGTCTTCAGCCACAATGCCACGGCCAATAGCACCGACCGCGTCGAAGTCACGGTGCGCCAGCCGGGTTCTGCCGAGGAGACCATCGGTGTCGTCGATTACCAGAGCATCAGCGCCAGCGGATGGCAGCGCACGGCCTTCTCCATCCCGGCCAAGTATGCCTCCGCTCCCTATGTCATCATTGGTTTCCGTGCCACGGCCCCTATCTACCATGCCATCCGTCTCGACGACGTCTGTGTGCGTGGAGTCCTGGCCAATGACCTTTCTGTCGCCATGACCGCTCCGCAGCACGTGGAGAAGGGTCTTCCCGTCGAGGTGACGCTGGCCGTCGAGAACCACGGTACGAAGGAGGCTTCCCACTATGCCGTCCGTCTCGCTGTGGCCGATGAAGTGCTCTATAGCGAGACTTTCGACACACCGCTTGCCTCGCTTGCCACCCATACCATTCCCGCTCGTGTCGTCCTCCCGGTCTCCATGGAGGGCAGTGAACTGACCCTGACGGCTACGGTCTCCTATGAGGCCGATGAGGACCGCGCCAACAACACCGCCTTGCAGCAAGTGACGGTCGGCGAGTCGCCCGTCCCCGCTCCCAATCAGGTTTCGGGCAGCCAGCAGGGCGACGCTGTCACGATCTCTTGGGTTGCGCCTGCTGCCGCCAGCATCCCGACCAAGGAGACCTTCGATAGCTATCCTGCCTGGACCATCGACAAGATCGGTCCCTGGACCACCTACTCCTCCAACAAGGGCGAGACTGGATGGCTTTGGGGTGCCATGGGTATGCCGTTCGAGCACGAGGGCGAGCCCTACGTCTATATCGTCTTCGTCCCCGACTCCATCCAGGACGGCATCACGGGCTACAACTACTCGCTGAAGCCCCATAGCGGCGACCGCTGCCTCATGGCCCGCTACAGCCGCGCCAAGGACTATTCGCTCATCGACAGCGACGACTGGCTCTTCTCGCCGATGCTCTCGGGCGAGGCACAGACCATCAAGTTCTTTGCCAACGACACCGAGCCCGATCCCAGCAATCTTCGCTACTACGCCACCTTCGAGGTGCTCTACTCCACCACTGGACTCAAGCCCGATGATTTCACGCGGGTCAATAGTTTCAAACAGGAGGACAGCCACTGGGGCGAATATGCCTTCGATGTGCCTGCGGGTGCACAGTATTTTGCCATCCGCAACACCACCGAGGGTGCGCCCTTCGACGGCCTCCTCATCGACGACATCAGCTATCTTGCAGGCTACGGCCTCTTGGAGGGCTTCAATGTCTATCGCGATCGTGAGTTGATCGAGAGTCTGCCCGCCGACGCCACGTCCTTCAGCGAGGCCCAGATGCCGTGGGGTCGCCATCAGTATGCTGTCACGGCGGTCTTCGCTGGCGGCGAGTCGGCCCTGGCCACGAGTAGCGAACTCATCTTCACGGGCATCACGACGGTTCAGTCCAGCCCTGTTGCTGCCGATTGCCAACCGGTCTATAACCTTCAAGGACAGCGTGTTGGCGTTCGTTCCGACCTCCACCGTTTCCCCAAGGGCGTCTATGTCGTGGGAGGTAAGAAGGTAGTGGTAAGATAAGTCTCAGATAGACTTTCGAACCCCTCTCGCCGTTCCTATCCTATAACAAGGTCCGCCAGTCTGCTTCCCTTTTGGAGGCTCGCTGGCGGATCTTTTCTTTACTTCTGCCGCATCATCCACGGATGTGCGCTTTCCTTCCCTTCTTCCTTCTTGTCTCTGTGATCAGAAATCGAAAACGTCATTTCGTCATTACGACGTCGCTCAATCCCAGCTGCCCGCTTCCGCCAATGGATGAGTCGAGATAGGGGAGAGGGTTCCAAAGTCCTTCATGATGACTCGCCAATTTGTTGGTTCATCCGGAAAATGGAGTGATAGGGTTGTTTGCGTTGTTTCGATGCAGCCTGCTAAGTGGGGAAAACAACACGAACAACAAGTACAACGTATCACAACATTTCGCCTTGAGCAATCCTGCCGAGAGGTAAACAACATGATACCTCCAGGTTCATGCAAGAGTCTCCCACCTAATGACGAAATGACGTAATGACGAAATGACGTTTTCACTTTTCCACTTCTCCTCAGAATTTTCTAAAAAGAGAGCATGTAAAGAAAATTAGTGTCATCTATGGAGATTTATACAGTTAAGCTATATACTTCGTGTGTTAGATTTAAAAAAGTTCGAAACATTTTGTTCCCCGTTGCAGTATCGCTCTGCGTTATTCGTTAGTTTTGTGAACGGTTATGAACGGATTGTGAATGGTTTATGAATGGATTGTAAACGCTTATGAATGGATTTGCATTCGGTTGTTCTATATCGTAATTTTGCACCGTCTTAAACAGACATTATCACCGTCAGCTACTGACAAGGTGAAGCCGTATCAACTTCAAAAACTTTCAAAGCAATGAAACAAAATCGCAGTCCCACCAAGTCCGCAGAACGGCGGCAAAACAATTCGATTACGTATCGGTCTCGTATCGTTTCCGTATCGATCTCGTATCAATCCCGTATCGTTCTCGTATCGTCCTCCTATCGTTCTCCTATCGTTCTCGCTTCCGGAAGCGGAAACAATACGGAAACGATACGGAAACAATAGAAGAAGCAAGGGAGAAACAAGG
>OJLA01000333.1_pt1 | contig 42040 bp, 37 predicted proteins | sample 1596611 | NCBI WGS metagenome assembly OJLA01 (sample SAMEA4350168, study PRJEB24818) | metagenome | biome: human; feature: gut; material: faeces | place: Denmark | collected 2013-09
CATATAAATTCTTCTTTCAGAAGAAAATGGAAAAGTAGGAATATCACCAATTGGATTTAAAGTTTTTTGTAATTTGCTAGCTACATCTGGAACTTTAGTAACGGCAATTTTATCTGCTTTATTTGCCAAAATCATACAAGGTAAACCGGAACGAATAACATAATCGTACATAAGTTTATCATTTTCAGTAGGTGAGTGGCGAATATCTACTAAAAAGATAATCAAGGAAATTTGTTCTCTATTAAATAGATATTGTTCAATAAATTTACCAACTTGTTCTTGTTCTTTTTTAGACATTTTACTGTATCCATATCCAGGTAAATCAACAAAATAAAATTTTTCGTCAATATTATAAAAATTAATTTGTCTTGTTTTTCCAGGTTCACTGCTTGTTCTAGCAAGTTTTTTTCTGTTTATCATGGTGTTTATAAAACTTGATTTTCCAACATTAGATTTACCAACTAAAACAATTTCTGGTAAATTATTTTTTGGATATTGAGCAGGTTTTACTGCTGATACTTCAAATTTTGGATTATTTACTATCATATTTATTGACATTCCTTTCTATCAAGTCTATCAAGGCACAAAATTTTGCACTGTCCCACTTGTCTCATTTATTTTTTTGGAAGAATTTTTTCAGTTCCGCCCATGTAAGGTCTTAAAACTTCTGGAACAGTTACACTTCCATCTTCATTGTAGTTGTTTTCTAATACTGCAATTAGTCCTCTTGGAGTAGCGACAACTGTATTATTTAATGTATGTAAGAAATAGTTTCCTTTTTCACTCTTAACACGAATTCCTAAACGTCTTGCTTGAGCGTCTCCTAAGTTAGAACAACTACAAACTTCAAAGTATTTCTTTTGTCTAGGACTCCATGCTTCAATATCGCAAGATTTAACTTTTAAATCTGCTAAATCTCCAGAACAACAGTCAAGTTGTCTTACTGGAACATTGAAACTTCTAAATAAATCAACACTTAATTTCCACATTTTATTGTACCAGTTCATAGAATCTTCTGGTTCGCATAAAACTATCATTTCTTGTTTTTCAAATTGATGAACACGGTATAAACCTCTTTCTTCTAGACCATGTGAACCGATTTCTTTTCTGAAACATGGAGAGTATGATGTCATGCTAATTGGAAGTTCATCTTTTTTGATAAGTTGATCTTTAAATCTACCAATCATTGAGTGTTCAGAAGTACCGATTAGGTATAAATCTTCACCTTCAATTTTGTACATCATATCATACATTTCTTCAAAACTCATAACACCAGTTACAACATCACTACGAATCATAAATGGTGGTATAGCATATGTGAAACCGTTGTTAATCATGTAATCTCTTGCATATGCAAGCATTGCTTCGTGAAGCCTTGCAACATCACCAATTAGGTAGTAGAAACCAACGCCACTTGTACGTCCTGCAGATTCTTTGTCCATTCCATTAAATCTTGCAATAATGTCTGCATGATATGGAATTTCATAATCTGGAACAACTGGTTCACCAAATCTTTGAACTTCTACATTTTCGCTGTCGTCTTTACCAATTGGAACAGATGGGTCCATAATATTTGGTATTTTCATCATTCTTGATTTTATTTCTTCAGCATATTTTGCTTCTAATTTTTCATTATCTTCAAGTTGTGCATTTATTTCTTGAACTTTTACTTTTATTTTTTCTGCTTCTTCTTTTTTGCCTTGTTTCATAAGTCCACCAATTTCTGCACTTAAAGATTTTCTTTCTGCTCTTAGATTGTCTCCATTTAATTTTGCTTCTCTGTTTTTTACGTCTAAATCAATAACTTCGTCAACTAATATTAGTTTTTCGTCTTGAAATTTGTTTTTGATGTTTTGTTTTACAACATCAGGATTTTCTCTTAAAAATTTGATATCTATCATTTTTGCCTCCTAAAATTTAATTTATATAATTTTTTTCAATTTCTTTTACTATTTCAAATCTATGTGTTTGTCCAGTTATATTATCTGGTCTTTCTGTGGAAATTTCTGATAAAAACATTTTTTCAGGTCTTACCCAAAGCATTTTTTTATCATCTCTTTCATATAATGGTTTGTAAACGACTATTCTTTCGGTTGTTTCCGAGTCATAGGCTATGTTTTCTACAAAATAGTAGTTTCCTTTAAAATGACGGTAGACTTTGCCAATTTCAACTTTTTCCATTTTTGATTTCATTCCTTCCTAAAGGTATAAACTTTTTATATTTATAATTCTTTCTATGGCATTATATAATATTTTTGGTTAAATATCAAGGAAAATTGACATAAAAAAAGTGCATATGTGTTTTTTTGGATTTTGACATATGCACTTTCAAAAAATAAAAATTATTTACAAAAATTACTTTTTATAAAGTCTATTTCTGCTTTAGATAATGTTTTATCTAATAATTTTATTTTTTTATTAGCCATAATGTGTGCAACAACTTTATAGGTAGTCACATCGTTATTGCTTTTTTTATGTTTGATTTTTTTCCGTATTTCTCCAATAGATGGATCGGAATCATTTGAACTAGCTGAAAATGTTTCGGCTAAATTTTTGTTGTTAATTTCCATATGGTAAATACTCCTTTCAAAAAAACATAAATAGTCACTTCCAAATTATACCATTTTTTAATAGGCTTGTAAATATCTACAAAATAAAAATTCAATCTTTAATTCAAATTTGAATCTATAATAAAAAAAAGAATAAAAAAATTGAAAAAGATAAAAATATAAAAAGAAAACAAAAAGGAGCGAGTAATAAATGTTTATAGAAATAATAAAATTTATCATATATTCAGGGTTGATAGTATTAATTTCAAAATATATCTTGGTAACGACTTTAAGAAAATTAGCAGAGGCTATGAATTTAAAAGCCAAAACGGTAGGGGATATAGCAGGTTATGCAACATCAGTACCAGAATTATTAACAATAACAACATCAAGTTTAAGAGGACTAACAGGTGCAAGTGTTTATAACATTTTAAGTTCAAATGTTATAAATTTGATTCAATATTTAGGTGCTATTTTGCTAAACAAAAATGCATCAAAATTGCGTAATAAAGCAATAGTAATAGATTTGGTTATGGTATTTTTTACAATTGCGATACCAATTGTTTTTTTGAAACTTGATATAGAATTAAAATTGGTTGTTGTTCCACTATTTATTATTTTATATATTCTTTTTATGGTTTTAAATAATAATGTTCATAAATTGTATTTGAAAAATGAGGATGAGGAATTAGAAGAAGAAATTGAGGAAGAAAGAAAAGAGCAAAAGAAGAATCCTGGAAAAGTGTTGAGATATGTTTTAGTTTTGATTGTTACGGGAGTTTTGTTGTTTTTTATTGGTGAGATGTTGGGTGATACTCTTGAGAATTTGTGTAATTTGTTTGGTGTTTCTGAGGTTATTGTTGGAATTTTATTAGGTTTTGTTACTAGTTTGCCTGAGCTTATTACTTTTTTTGAGGCTCAAAGATATTATAAAAAGGTTGATGATGATATGCTTGGGGTTGTTGAGGCTACTAATAATTTGCTTACTTCTAATATTTTGAATTTGTTTGCAATCCAAAGTGTTGGGATTTTGATTTCGGCTATTGTGTTGGGGTAGTTTATTAATTAAAAGTGTTAAAGAATGTCGACCAAAATTATTAAAAAGTGTCGACTAAAATTGTTAAAAAGTGTCGATTAAATATTGACTCTTTACTGAAAATATGCTATATTTATATTGAGGTGAGTATAGTGGAAATCAATAGTAAAGAATATAAAGAAAGATTAATTGAAAAAAAATTAAAAGATTACTTATCTGTATTTGGGGCGGTTAGTATAGAGGGACCAAAATGGTGTGGAAAAACATGGACGTCATTAAAAAATTCAAAAAGTGCTGTTTTTATGGATGATGATAGTATAAGAAAAATGGCAGAATTAGATGTAAAATCAGTTTTTAATAATGATATAGAAAAAAAACCGGAACTAATTGATGAATGGAATTTAGTTCCAACAATATGGGATGCGGTAAGACGTGAATGTGATAAGACAACAGAAAAAGGAAATTTTATTATAACAGGTTCTACAACATTACCAGATAAAGTTATGAAGGAAAAAGTACATCACTCTGGAGCAGGAAGAATAGGAAGGTTAAATATGTATACAATGAGTTTATATGAATCTGGAGATTCTTCTGGTGATGCTTCTTTATTAAAAATGCTAGAAGGTACACAAGAAACTGTTAACACAGGCAGTATAGAAATATCTCAATTAGCAAAATTAATAATAAGAGGTGGATGGCCTGCAAATATAAATGTTGATGAAAAGAAAAGTGGAATAATCCCTAAATCTTATATTGATTCAATATTAAATATAGATATGAATGAAGGTGAAGAAAAGAGAAGAGACAAAAACAAAATGAAAATGCTATTAAAATCACTTTCAAGAAATGAATCCTCAATTGTTGGAAATAAGACAATATTAAAAGATATAGAAGATTATGAGAATGAGGAAAAACGTTTATCTAGCAGAGATACAATAATTGATTATTTAGATGTATTAGATAGATTACATTTAATTGAAAATCAAGAAGCATATGGTGAAAATTATCGTTCACCTAGTAGAGTAGGAAAATCACCAAAAAGGCACCTTACTGATCCTTCGTTGTCATGTGCATGTCTTGGTTTGACACCAGAAAAACTTTTAAAAGATTTTAATACATTTGGTTTTATGTTTGAGTCTCTTGTTGAAAGAGATTTAAGAATATATATGGATTATTTGGATGGGCATTTATATCATTTTAGAGATAATGTTACTGGATTAGAAGTTGATTCAATTTTGGAATTTTCTGATGGAGAATATGCTGCAGTAGAAATAAAATTAGGATATAATCAGGTTGAAGATGCAAAGAAAAATTTAATGAAATTTTATAATAATATGGTAAAAAAGCCAACATTTATGTGTATTGTTTTTGGAATATGTCCGGCAATTATTAAAGACCCAGAAACAGGAATTTATATTGTACCGATTACTGCTTTAAAGCCATAGGGCGAAAATAGTTATAGACCACAAATCTATGACTATTTTTTTGTTTCAAATTATAAGATAAATCCAGTTCACAAAAAATTCACAAAAAAATTTAGCAAAAGGTATTGACAAGTGCTAAAAAAGGATATAATATATAACAAGATTAGCAAACAAACAAAAAGAGTGCTAAAAGAGGTGATAAAATGCTAGACGATAGAAAAAAGAAAGTATTACAAGCCATAGTAGAAGAATATATAAACACAGCAGAGCCAGTAAGTTCAAATGCACTAACAAATAATGAAGAACTACAATATAGTAGTGCAACAATAAGAAACGAAATGGCAGACCTTGAAAAAGCAGGATATCTAGAAAAAACACATACATCAAGTGGAAGAATACCATCAGAAAAAGGATATAGATACTATGTAGACGAACTTTTAAAAGACGACAACATAAGTATGGAAGAAATTAAATATATAAGTGAAAAGTTAGAAACAAAAGTAAATGAAATAGAAGACTTAACAAAAATTGCAACAACAACAATTTCGGAAATAACACATTATACAACATTAGCAATTGGACCAAGTTCACAAGACTTGTTGATTGAAGAAATAAAATTTGTTCTATTAGGACCAAGAATGCTAATGGCAATAATATTAACAAACACAGGAATGGTAAAAGAAACAATAATAAAATTTGACGAGGATATAACAGACAAACAAGTAGAAACAATAAATTATATGTTTAATCAAAAGTTGAAAGGTCAACCACTTCAAATTATAGATGTTCCATTAGAAGAATATCTAATAAATGAAATGAAATATAGTGTAAAAGTTATAAAGCCAATTATAGAACAAATCAAAAAAGTCATTTCAGAAGATAGGCAAGTATATCTTGAGGGTGCAAACAAAGCATTTGATTTACCAGAATTTAATAGTTTAGCAGTTGCTAAAAATTTTGTAAATATAATAGATGAAAAAGATTTAATGACAGACATATTAAATTCAGGATTTGCAAAAGATATAAATGTTTATATAGGTGACGAAAATGAAAAAGAAGAACTTAAAGATTTTAGTGTTATAACTTTTAAGCATAAAGTTGGTGACAAAGATATGGGAACAATAGGAATTATAGGACCTAAAAGGATGGATTATTCAAAAGTTATTTCAGTTATGAAGTATATAAATAAAAAATTAAAAGACAAAGGAATATAAAATACTTTGAATAAAAATTTCTTGAAGATAAAAAATAAAAGAAAGAGGCGATAAGATGTCAGAAAAAAATGAAAATGTTGAACAAGAAGTAACAGAAGAAATCAAAAAAATTAATGAAGAAAAAAGTGAATTACAAAAAAAACAACAAGAATTAGACGATTTGACAGACAGATATAAAAGAATTCTAGCCGAATTTGAAAATCATAAAAAAAGAAGTCAAAAAGAAAGAGAAGGCATGTATAATTCAATTTTAGGTGATGTTGTGGAGGTTATGCTTCCAATATTAGATAACCTAGAAAATGCAGCAAAAGTTGAAACTCAAGATGAAAATTATAAAAAAGGCGTTGAACTTGTTTTAAAACAATTTCAAGATGTACTTAAATCAAAAGGTGTAGAAGAAATCAAAGCACTTGGAGAAACTTTTGATCCAGAACTTCATGAGGCTGTTAGCAGTGTTCAGGATGATTCTAAGGGAGAAAAAGAAATTGTTCAAGAGTATAGAAAGGGCTACAAAATAGGTCATAGGGTTATTAGACATTCTATGGTGGTAGTAGCCAACTAAATAAGTTATTAATTTTAAGTTAGCTGTTGAGGTTATGCCGATTACAGATAACATATACAATTGAGCAAAGCGAAATTGTAAAAATTATAAATATAAAATAAGCAAAGCTTAAAGGGTTGGCAGACGAAGATTTCGAAGAAATCTTTGGATGACGATGAACGAAGCGTAGCGGAGAGAAAGGAAGATTAAAATGGGAAAAATTATAGGAATTGACTTAGGAACAACAAACTCATGTGTAGCAGTTATGGAAGGAGGAGAACCAGTAGTAATACCAAACGCTGAAGGTAACAGAACAACACCATCAGTAGTAGCATTCTCAAAAAATGGTGAAAGATTAGTTGGACAAATAGCAAAACGTCAAGCAGTTACAAATCCAGAAAATACTGTTATATCAATAAAAAGAAAAATGGGTACAGCTGAAAAAGTTAAAATAGAAGGTGACAGCTTTACACCACAAGAAATATCTGCAATGATTTTACAAAAATTAAAAACAGATGCAGAAAATTATTTAGGACAAAAAGTAACTCAAGCAGTTATTACAGTACCTGCATACTTCAATGATAGCCAAAGACAAGCAACAAAAGATGCTGGAAAAATAGCAGGACTTGAAGTTTTAAGAATTATAAACGAACCAACAGCAGCCGCTTTAGCTTATGGAATGGATAAAGAACAAGACCAAAAAATATTAATTTATGACTTAGGTGGAGGAACATTCGATGTTTCTATACTAGACATTGGTGATGGTGTATTTGAAGTTTTATCTACAAGTGGTAATACACATTTAGGTGGAGATGACTTTGATAATGCAATAATTGAATATTTAGTAAGTGAATTCAAAAAAACAAATGGAATCGATTTAAAAACAGATAAAATGGCAATGCAAAGATTAAAAGAAGCAGCAGAAAAAGCAAAAATAGAATTATCAGGTGTTCAACAAACACAAATCAACTTACCATTTATTACTGCAGATGCAACAGGACCAAAACACTTAGATGTAACTTTAACAAGATCTAAATTTGAAGAATTAATTCATGATTTAGTAGAGGCTACAGCAGGACCAGTTAACCAAGCATTAAAAGATGCAGGATTAACGGCAAATGATATTCATAAAGTATTATTAGTTGGTGGTTCTACAAGAGTTCCAGCAGTTCAAGAAGTTGTTAAGAGAATAACAGGTAAAGAACCAGATAAAGGAATAAACCCAGATGAATGTGTTGCAATCGGTGCATCAATTCAAGGTGGTGTTTTATCAGGAGATGTTAAAGACTTAGTATTACTAGATGTAACACCATTATCATTAGGTATTGAAACATATGGTGGAGTATTTACAAAATTAATTGAAAGAAACACAACAATACCAACTAAAAAATCACAAATATTCTCAACAGCAGCAGATGGTCAAACATCAGTAGAAGTTCACGTATTACAAGGTGAAAGAGAAATGGCTGCATACAACAAAACATTAGGAAGATTCCAATTAACAGGAATTCCAGCAGCTCCAAGAGGAGTACCTCAAATTGAAGTAACATTTGATATAGATGCAAACGGTATAGTTCATGTATCTGCAAAAGATATGGCAACAGGAAATCAACAAGATGTTTCTATTACAGCTTCAACAAACTTAACAGATGAAGATATCGACAAAGCGGTTAAAGATGCAGAAGCACATGCTGAAGAAGATAAAAAGAAGAAAGAAGAAATCGAAGTTAAAAATAATGCAGAAAGTTTAGTTTACAACAGTGAAAAAACATTAAATGATTTAGGTGACAAAATAAGTGGAGAAGAAAAAGCTAAAGTTGAAACTGAAATCGATAATACTAAAAAAGCATTAGAAACAAACGATACAGAAAAAATCAAAGAGGCTACAGAAAAATTAACAAAAGTATTCTACGATATGTCAGAACAATTATATAAGAATGCAAATCCAAACGGAGCAGCAGGAGTAGACCCAAATGCAGCAGCTAGTGGTACTGGAGCAGATAATGGTTCAGATGCTAATAATGGCGGAGACAATGGAAATGTTTATGATGCTGATTATAAAGTTGAAGATGACAAATAGAATTTGAAAAATTTCGGGATTGGGGGACGGGTCTTTAATCCCGAAAAATTTTTATGATAAAAAAATCGGGATGAAAGACCCGTCCCTCAATCCCGAAATTTTATGGAGGAAAAAATGGCTAATAAAATAGATTATTATGAGGTTTTAGGTGTTAATAAAAATGCCACTGATGATGAATTAAAAAAAGCATATAGAAAAATGGCAAAAAAATATCATCCAGATGCAAACCCAGATAATAAAGAAGAAGCGGAAAAGAAATTTAAAGAAGTTAACGAAGCATATGAAACACTTTCTAATCCTCAAAAAAGAAGAATGTATGACCAATTTGGAACAGCTGATCCACAAGGATTTGGAGGAGCTGGAGGACCATTTGGAGGTGGAAATTATACATATTCTACTTCCGGATTTGATGGTTTTGGAGACTTTGGTGATTTAGGTGATATATTCTCATCTTTCTTTGGTGGAGGCTTTGGAGGCAGACAATCTGCTAGAAAAAATAATGGACCAAGAAAAGGTGCAGATTTAAACTTAAATATGGATATTACATTTGAAGAGGCTTTTTTAGGTGTTGAAAAAGAAGTTGTAATAAATAGAAATGAAACTTGTGAACATTGCCATGGAACTGGTGCAAAACCTGGAACTAATCCTATAAAATGTCCGGATTGTCATGGAACAGGTCAAGTAACACAAGTTCAAAATACAATTTTAGGTCAAGTGCAAACAACTAGAACATGTGGTAAATGCCATGGAACTGGTGAAGTTATTACTGAAGTTTGTGAATTCTGCAAAGGTAAAGGGACTATAAGAAAACAACCAAAAATAAAAGTTAAAATTCCAGCAGGAATTGATGATAATCAAACTGTAGTATTAAGAGGAGAAGGTGACCCAGGTAGCAAAGGTGGACCAAAAGGTGATTTGTATATCACATTAAGAATTAAAAAACATAGTATATTTACAAGAAAAGGTAATAATGTTTTGTGTGATATTCCAATTACTATGACTCAAGCGGCACTAGGGGCAGAACTTGAAATACCTATGGTTGATGGAAGTAAGGAAAAATATAGAATCCCGGAAGGTACTCAAACGGGTACAAAATTTACTATTAGAAATAAAGGATTTAAATATGTAAATTCAACATCTGAAGGTGATTATGTATTTACTGTTATAGTTCAAACTCCTAAGAGATTGACTAAGGAGCAAAGAGAATTGCTTACTCAATTGGCTAGAACTATGAATGAGCAACCTCCTGTTAAGAAAAAAGGAATTTTTGGATAAAATTTATAAAAAAAATCGAGATTAAAAGTTAAATTAATCCCGATTTTTATTCTTTTTCTTCATTTTCTGTTTCATTTTCATTTGTTTTTAAATATTTTATAATATCTGTGTCAGAAATTTTTAAGACTTTTATAAGTTTTTTTAGTGTTTTTACTGTTGTTTTTGATTCGTTGTGTTCTAGACGTTGAAGGTGTCTCCAACTTATATCTACTTTTTCTGCTAATTCTTCTTGTGAAAATCCATTTTTAATTCTATATTCTTTTATCATATAGGTACCTCCATAGTAATTATGTGCTAATTATGTCATAATTATTAATAAAAAAGTATGATAAAAAAATCATAGAATTTTGGCGGTAAAATTAATTAAAAAAATAAAGGCTTCCAAAAATATTAAATTTGAAACATAAAAAATACCAAAAGGGAATATGCCTAATGGTAGTTTTATATATCGTTTTCTTCATCTGAAACATTATCAAATAAAGGACTATCAAAAAATTCTTTTAAACTTATATTAAATCCTTCACATATATGTAATAAACTATTTATTTTGGGAGATTTGCTTACTCCATAAGTAATGTCTCTTACAGTAGCCTGAGAAAGACCAGATAGTGTTGCTAATTTATTTGTTGTTATTTTTCTATTATTTTGAAGTTCTGTTATTCTTTCAACAATTGCTTGAGATAAAGTCATAATTAATTCAAGTCCTTTCTATTTTAGAATATAACCTATAAAAAGGTAAATAGTCCAGTAACCTTAATAGTTAAAGTATAGCAAATAAAAATAAAAAAGTTAGTGTGCAACCATTGACAAAATATAAAAACTAATATAGAATTTCAATGTAGTGATTGGCCAATAATAAATTGTTTGAATATAGGAGGAACAAATGAAAAAATTAGAAAAGAAAAATGGAATAACTTTAATTTCATTAGTAATCACAATTGTGATTTTATTGATATTAGCAGGAATTTCAATATCTGCATTAACAAATACAGGAATATTTGCAAAGGTAAAAGAAGCAAAAGAAAAGAGTAATAATTTTGAAAAAGAACAAAGCAAAATTTTAGATGCATATGAAAATGAAATGAATCAATATGACCAAAATACAATTTTGTATAAAGTAAAAAATGGAGAAATAAAAATAGGAGATTATATAGCATATATACCAAATATAATATCAAATACTGATACAGGATATACAACATTAATATCAAATTTAGAAATTTATTCTGGCTCAGATGAGAATAACACATCAACACTAAAACAAGAAAATTTAAATTGGAGAGTACTTGATGTGAAAGATGGGCAAGTGAGATTGATAAGTGGAAAACCTACGGAAGTTACAATTACATTAAAAGGATATAATGGATATAATAATTCTGTAAAATTATTAGACGATAGTTGCAGTGTTTTATATGGAAATTCGGAGTTTGCAAGCAAGGTACAAAATTTGAAAATAGAAGATATACAAGAAAAAATGAAAAAAACAGAAAATATAGATGATAATTATAATGAGAAATTTGATATTGATACCGATAAATTTTATCCAGAAATATTAAAAAAGGAAAAAGGTCAAAAAATAGATGAAATAGAAGGAAATGAGTTAGAAATAAGTGAACAAAACTTTTTTATAGCACAGGAAGGAAACATGGAGGCTAATAAATTAAGTTTAAAGTATACATATTATTCTAAAAAAATAAAAAATACAGATTTTTATAATAACAAATATTATGAATTATTTATAAAAACGCAAGATAAATATTTTTCATATTTTATGTCTTCGCGTTGTGTAGGAGTCTCAAGTGGAAGAGGATGTTTCTTTATTAGAAATATTAATTCAGGAAAAATAGATGCAGCAAATTGTTCATATTTTTCAAATAATTATCAAAATATAGATAAAGATTCTTTTAGGCCTATAGTAACATTAAATTCAAATGTTCAAATAGATTTAAATAACTCAGGAGATGGAAGTACAGCAGAAAATGCTTATGCAATAAAATGAAAAATGTGTATATTATATATTATAAATTATAAGTAAAAACAATAGTTATGTTTTTCAAAGTATATTTATTATCACAAAGAAAAAGTATTCAAGGGAAAATCGAGATTTTATATTTCATAAAAATCTTGATTTTTTAGTATTTTTGAAGTATAATTGTAACCGTACATAAAAACGAAGAAAGAAGGAAAATAAATGAAAGCAATAGAAATAAGAAATAAATACCTAAACTTTTTTAAAAAACACGGACACGCTGTAATACCATCAGCTTCACTAATCCCAGAAAACGACCCATCAGTACTATTCACAACAGCAGGAATGCAACCATTAGTACCATATTTATTAGGAGAAAAACATCCATCAGGAACAAGACTTACAGATTACCAAAAATGTCTAAGAACAAATGACATAGAAGAAGTAGGAGACAACAGACACTTAACATATTTTGAAATGTTAGGAAACTGGTCATTAGGAGACTACTTCAAAGAAGAATCAATTCAAATGAGTTTTGATTTCTTAACAAAAGAACTACAAATACCAGTAGAAAAATTATCTGTAACAGTATTTGCAGGAGACGAAGACTGCTCAAGAGACGAAGTAGCAGCAGAATGTTGGAAAAAAGCAGGAATTTTAGATGGACATATCTATTATTATGGAAAAGACGACAACTGGTGGATAGCTGGAGAAGAAGGACCATGTGGACCAGATACAGAAATGTTCTATGACACAGGAAAACCAGCTTGTGGACCAGACTGTCAACCTTCATGTGACTGTGGTAAATATGTTGAAATATGGAACAATGTATTTATGGAATATTTCAAAAGCAAAGATGGAAAATATTCAAAATTAGCTCAAAGAAATGTTGATACAGGACTTGGACTAGAAAGAATGACAATGCTATTACAAGGAAAAGAAACACCATTTGATACAGAATTATTCAAACCAGTAATGGACAAACTATCAGAATTACAAAAAGTTGATAATATAGAAAGCAGAAGAATTATAGCAGAACATTTACGTTCAAGCATGATGGTAATTAGTGATGGTGGAAGACCAAGCAATGTTGACAGAGGATATATTTTAAGAAGATTAATTCGTAGAATGGTAAGACATATGAACAAACTACAAATTAATTTAGAAGAAATATCAACATTAATAGATATCAATGTTGAAAACTTGAAAGAAATGTATCCAGACTTAGCAAAAAATCAAGAATTAATAAAAAATGTAATAATTGAAGAAAAAAATAAATTTGTAAAAACACTTGCACATGGTGAAAAAGAATTTGAAAAAGAAATGAATAAAGCCAAAGAACAAGGAAAGACTAAGATAGACGGAAAAGTAGTATTTAAACTATATGACACATATGGATTTCCACCAGAAGTTACAAGCGAATTAGCACAAGAAAATAACATGACAGTTGATATGAAAGAATTTGATGAACTATTCAAAGCACATCAAGAAAAATCAAGAATGGGTTCAGAACAAAAATTTAAAGGTGGACTAGCAGAACAAAATGACACAACAATAGCATATCATACAGCAACACATTTATTAAATGCAGCACTTAAAGTAGTTTTAGGACCAGAAACACATCAAAGAGGTTCAAACATTACAGTAGACAGAATGAGATTTGACTTTAACTGTGACCACAAAATGACAGACGAAGAAAAGAAACAAACAGAAGACTTAGTAAACAAATGGATTCAAGATGCAATACCAGTAACAGTAGAAGAAATGAAAAAAGATGAAGCAGTTAAATCAGGTGCAGAATGTATGTTTATTGAAAAATATCCAGATGTTGTAACTGTTTACACAATAGGAAATGTTTCAAAAGAACTTTGCGGTGGACCTCATGTGAAAAACACAAGTGAACTTGGAAAATTCAAAATCAAAAAAGAAGAAGCAAGTTCAGCAGGTGTTAGAAGAATAAAGGCAATTTTAGAAAAATAAAAAATTGGGATTGGAGACCCGTCCCCTAATCCCTAAAAAATAATTAGGGATTGGGGGACGGGTCTTTAATCCCTAAAAAATAATTGAAAGGTGATAAAAATGGAAGATTGTTTATTTTGTAAAATTATAAAAGGTGAAATTCCTTCAACAAAAGTATATGAAGATGATGAAATATTAGCGTTTAATGATATAAGTCCGGCGGCTCCAATTCATATATTGGTAATTCCTAAAAAACATATAACATCATTAGCTCATATGGAAAAAGAAGATGAAGCAATTGTTGGAAAAATATATGGAGTTATAAATAAAATAGCAGATGAAAAAGGTTTTAAGGAAAGTGGATATAGGGTTATAGTGAATTGTGGAAAAGATGCTGGGCAAGAAGTTATGCATTTACATTTTCATGTTTTAGCAGGTGCTAAATTTGGAGATAAAATAGTATAATAGTAATAAGCATAGGTACATTAAGAAACGAAGATTAACATAAAAAATATAAAAATTTGTAAAAAAATTGTAAAATTAAATTTAATATGTTATAATGTAATTAGAGTTTAAAAGTACGGAGGTAAAAGGTATGTTTGAGAGTAAATATAGTAAAGTATTAACAGTAGTGTTAATAATAGTAATAATTGCAATTGTATTGTTATTGGGATTTTTAGGATTTGATTATATTAAAAAATATAATTCTTCAAAACAGGCATCAGATTTTGTAGAAGATTATCAAGGAGATGTAACAACAAGTGAAGAAAATACAACAGAAGATTCGAATGAAAATGTTGTATTAGATAGTTCTAATGAAACACCAATAACAAGTACAACAACAGGTAGTGGTTCAGGAAAGAAAAAATATAACGGATTTACAGTTGTAGGTACAATGAAAATTCCAGCAATCAATTTGGAATATCCAATAGTAGAAGAAGTATCAACAACTGCACTAGAAAAAGCACTAATTGCATTATATCCAAGTGGAGACAATTTAAATCAACCTGGAAACACAGTTATAATAGGGCATAATTATAGAAATGGAATGTTTTTCTCTAATTTAAAAAAATTATCTAATGGTGCAAAAATATATGTAACAGATTATAGAGGAAAATCAGTAACATATCAAGTATACAATAAATTTGAGGCATCATCAACAGATACATCATTCTACACAAGAGATACTGCAGGATTAGCAGAATTAACATTATCAACTTGTACAGATGCAAGTAATGATCAAAGAACAATAATTTTTGCTAAACAAATTTAGTAGATAAAACAAAAGAACTTACAAGAAATTGTAGGTTCTTTTATTTATATACTAGGAAAGTTATGCAACTTTCCTAGTATATAAAATTATACTGCACAGAAAATTTATTTCATAAATTTTCGCGCATGAACAAATTTACTGAAAATTTCAATTTTTTTGAGTATGATAAAAAGTAGAGTTAAGACTGAAAATTGAAAATTTTCAGATTTGTTCTATTATAGGAAAGTCCGCCATAGAGTGATATTTAATAATAAGTTTAAAAATACATAAAATAAAAAAGAGGCAACTTAAAGAAGCCTCAAAAAGTAAAATTTTTTTTGAAGTTAAAATGGTAAATCATCATCGTTAAAATCATTGTTAGATGCAGTGTTTCCTTGATTATAAAATTTTTCTGCTTCGTGTTCCCATTCTTCATCAAATGTCCAGTCTTCATCTTCGAAATCTTCAGAGCTAAACATCAAGTATGAAATCATATCAATAAAATCCTCATCTGGCATTTCATCAATTGAACGTTTAAAATTTTCTTTTAACTGTTTGACTTCATTTGCAAATGGAAAATTTTGTATATTCTTGTTTGGGTTTTTGTTTCTATTTTTTTTATTGCTCATTGTAAACCTCCTCGTGTAACTATTATACTATGAATGGAGGAGTTCTTGCAACACTTTCTTATGTGGTTTTTTTATATCAAAGAAAACAAATTTGCCACCGCAGGGGCATTTGGTTGGGTTGTATCCAAATGTTAATTCAATTGAATATTGCCATTTGCGCAATATTTCTCTGTTTTTTATTTGAATATCATTTAATAATTTAATTAATTTTTTAGAATATTTGTGCTCTTTGGCATATATTCCGTAATATCTAACAACTTTAAAATTTTTATCGGGGATGTGCTTTATTAATAATTTTATAAATTCATAAACATGAATTTTTTCTTCAATTCTTTTTCCATCTTCATGTCTTTCGTAATAATATGTAACATAAGAACCATCGTAATCTAGTATTCTTGATTGTGCCATTGCTGGTCTACCTGTATATCTTACAACATAATTTATGGTTTGTTTAATAGAAGAAATATCATCTGGTTTAGCATAAACATAAAAACCATTATTATATTCTTTATATATTTCATTTTTTAATCTTTTAAATTTTGGAAGCTCATAAGATGGAAGATTTGAAGATAAATAATCTAAAAGTAATTTTTGCCATCTATATCTAAGTGCTTTAAAATTAATGTGCTTTACAAATCTAAATATTTCAGTGTTTCCGAACTGCACCTTCTGTGCATAACATATGTATATGTGGGTTCCACTTCAGATCTATACCAAAAGTGTGTAATGTGCACATTATACCTGGTTTAAAATTTTGTGATTTGTTTAAATCATAGAACCAAGATAATATTGTTCTTGAAGCTGCATCAAATAAAACGTTTAGAAGAAAACGATATTTTTGAAAATAAGGCCATAATTTATCTGACATTGTGAAAACAATATGTCTATGTTTACAACGAATAGATTTTTTTGCCATTGATAAAGCTCTATCTTGTGCATATTTTACACCACAAGTGTTGCAAAATCTTGATTTACATCTAAATGGGACTTTAAGAAAATTTCCACAATGTTCACATACATATAAAGCATAACCATAATCTGGATTGTCACAATTAATTATTTTATTAACTTCTTCAAAAACTATTGGTCTAATTGTAATGTCTTGGTTATCAGAGACAAAATTATCCCAATTATCTTGAAATATCTGTTTTATTGTAAAATCTGACATAATTTATCACCGATATGATAATATCAGAAAAAAACGTTTTTGTGAATATAAAAAGAACCCTAATTATATAGAGTTCTTAAGGGCGGAATTTATTCCGCTTTTTTATAGGAAAGCTATGCAAACTTACCAATAGATATAATTACCCTAATGACGACGGGGAACGTACAAAAAGTAATTTTACAGATTGTGAATAGTAACTTTGTGCATGAACAAATTTACAGAATTTACAAAAAATACTTTAAAAAAATAAGAAAATGTTATACAATATACGAAAAGTAAAAAAAGGAGAAAGGTATGAACAAAAAATGGCAAATATATGAGACAGATACGGAAGAAACAAAAAGAATAGCAGAAAAATACAAAATAAATGAATTGCTAGCGTCAATAATTGTAAATAGAAAAATAAAAGACGAAGACATAGAAAAATTTTTACATCCAACAAGACAAAATTTCCATGACCCATTTTTAATGCCAGATATGAATATTGCGGTAGAGAGAATAATAAAAGCAATAGAAAATAACGAAAAAACAATAATATATGGTGATTACGATGTAGACGGAATAACAAGTATAACAGTATTAAAAAGCTTTTTAGAAGATAGAGGACTACATGTAGATTCATATATTCCAAACAGATTAGAAGAAGGATATGGATTAAACAAACCAGCTATAGAAAAAATAGCAAAAGAAAATTACACATTAATGATAACTGTTGATACTGGAATTTCAGGAATAAAAGAAATAGAATATGCAAATTCGTTAGGAATTGAAACAATAGTAACAGACCATCACGAGGTAGGAGATGAATTGCCAAAAGCACTTGCAGTAGTTGATGCAAAAAGAAAAGATAACCAATATCCTTGCAGAGATTTGGCAGGAGTTGGTGTTGTATTTAAATTAACACAAGCATTGCGGAAAAAAATTAGAATTAGATGAGAAGGAATACTTAAAATACTTAGATATTGTATGTGTTGGTACAATATCAGACATAGTTCCATTAGTTGATGAAAATAGGGTTATAACAAAATTAGGACTATTACTTGTAGCACAAACAAAAAATATGGGACTAAGGTCATTACTTGTGTCTTCAGGGTATAAAAATTTAGACTCAACAACTATATCTTTTGGTGTTGCACCAAGAATAAATGCGTGTGGAAGAATGGGACATGCAGATGAGGCGTTGAATTTATTTTTATCAAAAGATATTTACGAAGTAAATGAACTCACAAAAAAATTAAATGATTATAATAAAATGAGACAAGAAAAAGAAAGATCAATTTATGAAGACGCAGTAAATCAAATTGAAAAAAATAAATTATATGAAAATTGTGCAATAGTTGTTGGTGGAGATAATTGGCATCATGGAGTTATTGGAATTGTATCTTCAAAAATAACAGATTTGTATTTTAAACCAAGTATTTTATTGTGTTATGATGACGACTTGGCAAAAGGCTCAGGTAGAAGCATTCCAGGTTTTGACTTGCATGATGCATTAATGAAATGCCAAGATACAATTGAAAAATTTGGTGGACACAGTATGGCAATAGGGATTACAATAAAAAAAGACAATTTTGATAAGTTTGCAAATGAACTTGAACAAATTGCAAAAGATTCAAAAATAGATGAGATAGTTCCTATTATAAATGTTGATGCAAAAATCAATTTAAATGAAGTAAGTAGAGAAACTGTTGAAAGTTTGAAACAACTCGAACCATTTGGTGAAGGAAATAAGACACCAATATTTGCATTGAAAAATCTGAAAGTTGATTCTATTAGAAGTTTGTCAGAAGGCAAACATATAAAAATGACTTTGAAAGATGGCAATTCTGTAGTAAATGCAATAGGTTTTAATTTAGGTTATTTAGCAGATGAATATAGAATTGGTGACAAAATTGATGTTGTTGGAACTTTGGAAATTAATAGTTTTAATGGTGTTGATAGCTTACAAATTAATCTTAAAGATATTATGAAGTCAATATAAAAAGCTGTCAAAAGGGACGGACCCTTTTGACAACTTTAGTGGTTAGTTTTTTTCTATTTCTTCTGGATCTTCATATTTTCCAACTTTGTAAATGTCAATAAAATTAGCTACTGTTCCAAGTACGGAGAATACTAGTGAAATAGAAAGAAGAAAAATGAGTACTCCAAAATTACTTGATAAAATCCTGAAACCGAGGAGAAAACTAAATGTTACAATGCCTGCAACATTTAATAAACTCCAAGCAGTAAAGATTAAACCATAAACCAACCGTAATTTTCCTGAATCTGACATAATGTCTCCTTTCATATGTTTGCTAAATAAGTTTTAGCATGTTAATGGTTATAAAATTTAAATAGAGTATAGCACAATTTACATAAATAGTCAATTGAGCTTTGAAAAAAATTTCTGTCAAAAAGGGGTGTCCCTATTGACAAAAAGGGGTGAAAAAATGCAAGAAAACAATAAAGAAATAACAATACAAGATGTAATATCAAAAAAGAAAGAAACAAGCAGAAGAGTAGATACGAAGTTAATAATGAAAGCATATAACTATGCAGTAGAACATCATGGAGACCAAAAAAGAAGGTCTGGAGAACCATATATAATACATCCACTAAATGTGGCATATATACTAGCAGGAGTAGGACTAGACGAAGCAACAATATGTGCAGCACTTTTACATGATGTTGTAGAAGACACAGATGCAACAGATGCAGATTTAAGAAGAGAGTTTGGTGATGAAATTGCAGATATGGTTGCAGGTGTTACAAAATTAGAAGCAATGCAATTTACAACTGTTGAAGAGCAACAAGTTGAAGACTATAGAAAAATGTTTTTGGCAATGGGAAAAGATATCAGAGTTATAATATTGAAAATTGCAGATAGACTTCACAACATGAGAACATTAAAATATCTAAAAAGAGATAGACAAATAGCAAATGCAAAAGAAACAATGGAAATATATGCACCACTTGCAAACCGTTTAGGTCTATATTCAATGAAATGGGAGTTAGAAGATTTATCTTTTAAATATTTATATCCAGAAGAGTATCATGAATTAGTTGAAGGAATAAACAAAAAGAGAGAAGAAAGACTAAAATTCATAGAAAAAATAATGGCAGACATACGAGTTCAACTAAAAAAACAACATATTGATGCAGAAGTAACAGGCCGTGCAAAACATTTATACAGTATATATAGAAAGATGAAAAGAGACAATAAAACATTAGACCAAATATATGATTTATTTGCATTGCGTATATTGGTAAATTCAATAAAGGATTGCTATGCAGCACTCGGAGTTGTACATGAGATGTACAGCCCAATGCCAGGAAGATTTAAGGACTATATAGCAGTACCAAAACCAAATATGTACCAATCAATACACACAACATTATTAGGCGACAAGGGAACACCATTTGAAGTTCAAATTCGTACATGGGATATGCACAGAATTGCAGAATATGGTATTGCGGCACACTGGGCATATAAAGAAGCAAGTTACTTTGGAAAAAAACAATCAGTAAAAGTAGAAGAAGACAAACTTGCTTGGCTTAGAGAATCCTTGGAATGGCAAAAAGATATGCAAGACCCACAAGAATTTTTGGCAACATTAAAAACAGAATTATTTGAAGATGAAGTTTATGTATTTACACCAAAAGGAGCAATAAAAATATTACCAAGAAATGCAACACCAATAGACTTTGCATACAGTATACACGAAGAAATTGGAAACCATATGACAGGATGTAAAGTAAACAGTAAAATGATGCCAATTATAACGCCATTAAAAAGCGGAGATATCATTGAAATAATTACATCAGACAATTCAAAAGGACCAAGTAGAGATTGGCTAAAATTTGTAAAAAGTACAAAAGCCAAAAACAAAATAAATGGATGGTTCAAAAAAGCAGAAAAATCAGAAAACATTGAAAAAGGAAAAGACTTAATAGAAAAAGAAATAAAGAGAATTGGAATGTCTCATGTAGAGTTATTTAAGCAAGAATATATTGATGCAATGCTAGATAGATATAAATATAAGAATCTTGAAGATATGTATGCAGCAGTTGGATTTGGAGCAAATTCTGCAGTAAAAGTAATTGCAAGAATGCTACAAGAATATAGAAAAGAACATCAGGAAGAAAATGTTGAAGAAAAAATTGAAGAATTAAGAAAACAAAAAGAAAGTAAGCAAAAACCATCAAGTTCAGGAGTTGTTGTAGAAGGAATAGATAATTGCTTAGTAAAACTTTCAAAATGTTGCAATCCATTACCAGGAGACGAAATAATAGGGTACATAACAAAAGGAAGAGGTGTATCAGTTCACAGAAAAGACTGTGTAAATGTAAAAGACTTATTAACAGAAGAAAATAGAATAATAGATGTTAAATGGTATGAAGAGGCAAAAGAAAATTATAATGTTACATTAGAAGTTTTGGCAAATGACAGAAAAGGTCTATTGGTTGATATTCTAAATACTGTTAAGGAAACCAAGGCAAATCTTATGGGAGTTAGTACAAAAACTACTAAGGAGAGAATAGCAATTATGGATATTGATCTTGAAGTTGAGAATATTGAAGAATTGAATAAAGTAATTAGAAATATTAAGAAGGTTGATAGTGTTTACGAAGTTAGGAGATAAAAATATGATTTTAAAAGAACTAAAGATAGACACCTGGATAGGTGACCCAACAAATTGTTATGTGATATTTGATGAAAATAGCAAAGAAATAATGGTAATAGACCCAGCAGGTGATGTAGATAAAATTGAGGATTTAATAAAAAATGTATTTAAAGGAAAATTAAAATATATTTATTTAACACATTGCCACGGGGACCATATTGCAGGTGTAAACGAGTTAAAAAGACGTTGTGGTGGCAAAATATTAATTCATAGAATTGATAGTGAAGGACTAAACAATGTTGACATTAATTTGTCTGAATATATTGGACTGCCAGATATAGAGTTAGAAGCGGATTCAAGAGTTGACGATAATGATTTAATACATTTAGGTGATTTAGAATTTAGAGTAATTCATACACCTGGTCATACTGCAGGAAGTACATCACTTTATTGTGAAAAAGAAAAATGTTTATTTTCAGGTGACACAATTTTTGCCGGAACATGGGGAAGAACAGATTTACCTACTTCTAGTAGAGAAGCAATAATGAATTCAATTGTTAATAAAATATTAAATTTGCCTGATGATACTTTTATTTATCCAGGACATGGAAAGGCTACAATGCTAAAAGATGAAAAGCCAATTTATCTTGAATTAAAGCCTAAAATGTGGTAAAATATAAAAAAATCGGGATTGGGGGACGGGTCTTCAATCCCGAAAAAATAGAGAGAGGATATAATTATGAGCAAAACAGAACCAAGAACATTGGCAGGTTTTATGGAATTAATGCCAAATGAACAAATATTATTTGAACAAATAAAACAAAAAATAGAAAAAACATATCAAAAATTTGGATTTTTACCACTAGATACACCAATACTAGAACTATCAGAAGTATTATTAGCAAAAGCTGGTGGAGAAACAGAAAAACAAATATACAGATTTGAAAAAGGTGATACAGACATATCAATGAGATTTGATTTAACGGTACCACTTGCAAAATATGTAGCAAAAAATTATGGAAATTTAAGTTTTCCATTTAGAAGATATCAAATTGGAAAAGTATATCGTGGAGAAAGAACGCAAAAAGGAAGATTCCGTGAATTTTATCAATGTGATATAGATATTATTGGTGATGGAGAATTAAGTGTAATTAATGATGCAGAACTACCAAGTGTTATTTATAATGTATTTAAAGAATTAGGATTTGATGATTTTACAATAAAAATAAACAACAGAAAATTATTTAATGGTTTGTTTGAAAGTTTAAATCAAAAAGAAAATGCAGTTGAAATTCTTAGAATAATAGACAAAATAGAAAAGATAGGAAAAGAAGCAGTAATAGAAGAATTAGAAAAAATTGGAGTTCCAACAGAATCAATAAATAAAATATTAGATTTTATTGAAATTGATGGAACAACAGATGAAAAATTGCAAAAACTTGAAGATTTAAAAATTGAAAATGAAGCATTCAAAACAGGACTTGAAGAACTTACAGAAGTTGTTAAATATGTAAGATTATTTGGAATTCCAGATAACAACTTCAAAGTTGATTTAACAATTGCTAGAGGTCTTGATTATTATACAGGAACAGTGTATGAAACATTTTTAAATGAATATAGAGAACTTGGAAGTGTATGTTCTGGTGGTAGATATGAGAATTTAGCAGAACATTATACTGATAAAAAATTGCCAGGTGTTGGAATTTCAATTGGTTTGACTAGATTGTTCTACAAGTTAAATGAATTGAATTTAATAAAAGCGGATAAAAAATCAATTGCGGAAGTTTTAGTAGTTCCAATGGTTGATGATATGACAGTTCCAATTAAATTGGCAAGTGATTTAAGAAAAAATGGTATTAATACTGAAATATTCTTGAATGATAAAAAATTAAAGGCTAAAATGAAATATGCCGATAAACTTGAAATCCCTTGTGTTATTGTAGTTGGCGAAGATGAGGTTAATTCTGGTGTTGTTAAGGTTAAAAATATGAAAACAGGGGAGCAAATAGAAAGTTCTATTGAGGATGTTTATAAGGTATTTTAAAATTATTTAGAAAATAAATGAGGTAGAAATTTCTATCTCATTTTTTTGATTAGTTACTTTGTACAAAAATTTACAAAAAGGGGTATTCAATTTCAAAAATATATGATAGAATACGCTTAAGAAAAAAACTAAGGAGAGTGAAAAAATTGTCAGAAGCAAAATATAAAAGAGTACTTTTAAAACTAAGTGGAGAAGCACTAGCAGGAGAACAAAAAACAGGAGTAAACGTAGAAGTAGTAGGAAAAATATGTGACAAAATAAAAGAAGTAACAGAAATGGGAGTAGAAGTAGGAATAGTAGTAGGAGGAGGAAACTTCTGGAGAGGAAGAAACGGACACCAAATGGAAAGAGCAACAGCAGACTACATGGGAATGTTAGCAACTGCAATGAACGGCTTAGCACTACAAGATGCACTAGAAGCAAGAGGAGTACACTCAAGAGTACAAACTGCAATAGAAATGAGAGAAATAGCAGAACCATTTATAATAAGAAAAGCAGAAAAACATTTAGGAAGAGGTAGAGTTGTAATATTTGCATGTGGAACAGGGCATCCATATTTCACAACAGATACAGCAGCAGTACTAAGAGCAACAGAAATAAATGCAGACATCATTTTATTAGGAAAAGCAATAGATGCAGTATATTCTGCAGACCCTAAATTAGACCCAACAGCAGAAAAATTTGACAAAATATCATATTTAGAAGTATTAGAAAAAGACTTAAAAGTTATGGATTCAACTGCAACTGCATTATGTAGAGATAACAATATTCCATTATTAGTATTTGGAATAGCAGACCCAGAAAACATAGTAAGAGCAGTAAAAGGCGAACATATAGGAACAATAGTAAAATAGAAAATGTCATTTTGAGATATCGGTTTCAAAATGGATAATGGTAAAATAAAGAAAAGAGGTATAAGATTATGGATTACACAAATATTAAAGAAAAAATGGAAAAATGTATAAGCGTATACAGTGAAAAATTATCAGAAGTTAGAGCAGGAAGAGCAAACCCTGCAATATTAAACAAAGTAAAAATAGACTATTATGGAACACCAACACCAATAAATCAAGTAGCAGGTGTATCAGTTCCAGAAGCAAGATTAATAGTTATTCAACCATGGGATATGAGCATATTAAAAGAAATTGAAAAAGCAATATTGGCTTCAGACATAGGAATAAATCCAAACAATGATGGAAAAGTAATCAGATTAGCATTCCCAGAACTAACAGAAGAAAGAAGAAAAGAATTAGTAAAAGACATCAAAAAAATGGCAGAAGAAGCAAAAGTAGCAGTAAGATCAGTTAGAAGAGATGGAATAGAAACAGCAAAAGCAGAACAAAAAGAAGGAAATATGACAGAAGATGAATTAAAACAAGCAGAAAATGACATTCAAAAATTAACAGATAGTAGTGTAGAAGAAATTGATAAAATATTAGCAAACAAAGAAAAAGAAGTAATGTCTGTATAAAAAGGGAAGGACCAAAAATGGAATTTAAACAAAATCTAAAAATGTATCAAGATATAGTAAATAATGAATTAGAAAAATATCTTAGAAAAGAAGAATGCCCAGAAAAGACTTTAAATAATTCAATGGAATATAGTTTAATGGCAGGAGGAAAAAGACTAAGACCAATTTTGGTATTAGCAACATATCAATTATTTAAAGAAGATATTGAAGAAGCAATGCCATTTGCAGTAGCAATAGAAATGGTGCATAATTTTTCATTAATACACGATGACTTGCCAGAAGTAGATAATGATGATTTTAGACATGGAAAACCAACAAATCATAAACAATTTAATCATCCAACTGCATTGCTTGCAGGAGATGGCTTATTAAACCAAGCATATATAGTATTAAGTGACGAAATATTATACTCTGCAGAAAATCAATATAAAGAAAACTTTTGTGAAAAAGTAAGAGCATTTAATGAATTTTCAAAAGCAGTTGACAGAATGATAGCGGGAGAATATTTAGATACAGAATTAGAAGGTAAGCAAATTTCAAAAGAAATGCTTGAATATATTCATATAAACAAAACAGGGGCATTACTAAAATTATGTGTAAGAATGGGTGCAATTTTGGCAGGTGCTTCAGAAAAAGATTTAAAAAAATTAACAAAATATGCAGAAAACATTGGATTAGCATTTCAAATAAAAGATGATATTTTATCTGAAGAAGGTGACCCAAAAATTACTGGAAAACCAGTTGGAAACGACAAAGAAATGGGCAAATGTACATATGTATCATATTATGGTTTAGATGGTGCAAAAAAAGAACTAGATAAAATAACTCAAGAGGCAATTGAGCAATTAAAAGATTATGGAGAAAAAGCAGAATTTTTAAGCCAATTAGCAACATATATTAAAAATAGAAATAAATAAAATCTGTAAAAAGGGATGCCACTTTTTGACAGGGAATAAAAAAATGACAGATGGGGGAACAAAATGGAACAAGATAATTTGCCAAAACATATAGCAATTATAATGGATGGAAATAGAAGATGGGCTAAAAATAAAAATTTGCCAGTAAGTTTAGGACATAAAGAAGGTGCAAAAACTCTAGAAAAAGTAGTTAGATATGCAAATAAAATTGGTATAAAATATATAACAGTATATGCATTTTCAACAGAAAACTGGAAAAGAACAACAGAAGAAGTTACTGCATTAATGAACTTATTTCAAAGTTATTTGGATGATTATAGTAAAAGAGCGGATTCGGAAAATATCAAAGTAAAAATAATTGGAAATAGACAAGGCTTATCAGAAAAGATGCAAAAAAGTATAGAAAAATGCATGGAAAGAACAAAAGACAATACTGGAATTGTATTTAATATAGCACTAAATTATGGTGGAAGAGACGAAATATTGGGAGCAGTAAAGAACATTGCAAAAAAAATACAAAATAATGAAGTAAAAATTGAAGATATAACAGAGCAAATGATATCAGACAATTTATATACTGCAAATCAGCCAGATCCAGATTTGTTAATAAGAACAAGTGGAGAGTTACGTTTAAGTAATTTCTTACCATGGCAATTAGCATATACAGAATTTTTATTTGTAGATAAAAATTGGCCTGACTTTAATGAAAAAGATTTAGATGATGCAATAGAAGTTTATAAAAGTAGAAATAGAAAATTTGGGGCAAAATAAAAAATTTGAAAAGAGTTAATAGTGAGAACAAATCATTTTAAATTTTTATATTTGTTCACTAATGAATGAGCGAAGAGGAGAGAAAGAATAGGTATGGATTTTAAAAGAATAACATCAGGATTTATAGTAGGTTTAGCCCTTATAGTATTGTTATTAATTCAAAATAATATAATAACAGGACTAATGTTTACACTTATTGCAATTGTAGCAATGCATGAATATTTAGGAGCAATATCAAAAGTATGTAAACCTATAAAATGGATATCATATTTAAGTTGTGCATTGGTATTATTGCCAAGTTTTATATCAAGCCAACAATTAACAGGAAGCCTAATTTATGCAATTCCAATAATATTATTAATATTATTTGCGAATGTAATAGCAACAGATATGAATACATCATTTAAAGACATGGCATACACATTGCTTGGAATATGTTATGTACCAACATTTATAATGTTTTTAACAATGATAGATAAAATGCAAAACGGAAAAATATTGTTGGGATATATATTTATTGCATCATGGGGAACAGATGTATTTGCATATTGCATAGGAAAAAGATTTGGAAAACACAAATTTAGTAAAGTAAGTCCTAAAAAATCGATAGAAGGTTGTGTTGCTGGAACGATTGGAGCAACTGCGTTAGCACTTATTTATACATTTGTTTTAAATAATAATTTTTCTTTTGAATATTCATATTTTGTAGTAGGAATATCAGGAATAGTATTAAGTTTGATAGGTCAAATAGGTGATTTTTCAGCATCTTGTATAAAAAGATATGTTGATATAAAAGATTATAGTAATTTATTACCAGGTCATGGAGGAATGCTTGACAGAATAGATAGTGTATTATTTATAGCACCATTTGCATATATGTTATTTACTTTAATTTAAAAATTTCGGGATTGGGGGACAGGTCTTTAATCCCGAAAAAAAATCGAGATTAAAGACCTGTCCCCCAATCCCGAAATAAGGAGGCATAAATTTGACAATTATAATATCAGCCTTAAAGATAATATTTTTACTTGGATTTCTAATTTTGATACATGAGGCAGGACACTTGCTAGTAGCAAAACTTTGCAAAGTTAAAGTAAATGAATTTGCAATAGGTTTTGGACCAACAATATGGAAAAAACAAGGAAAAGAAACCAAATATGCACTAAGATTAATACCATTACGGTGGATTTTGCAGTATGGAAGGCGAAGAAGAAAGATCAGAAAATGAGGGTTCTTTTTCAAAAGCAAGTATACCAAAAAGAATTGCTATAGTTATTGCAGGTGCAACAGTAAATATCATATTTGGATTATTAGTATATTTTGTTTTAATGTCAACAGGTACAACATATGTAACAAATGAAATAAGTTCAGTATTAGATGGATATGTTGCACAAGAAGTAGGATTGCAACAAAATGACAAAATTGTAGAATTAGATGGAAAGAAAATCAAGAACAAATATGACTTAAGTAAAGCAATGACTAAAGTTACAGAACCAAATGATAAAAACGAAAAATACAATGGAGAAGAAATTTCTTTAAAAGTAGAAAGAAATGGCCAAACATTGGAATATCAAATAAAACCAACAGAGATAAAAACAAAAAATACAGGAATATATTTAGATAAAAACTGTAAAATAATATCTATTGAAAAAGATAGTAGCGCAGAAAAAGTTGGATTAAAGGCAAATGATAAAATAACTAAAATTAATAATCAAGAAATAAATGGTGATTATAATAAAATTGTAAATATGATTCAAGAAAAAGGTGTTAATACAATACTTATAACTGTAGAAAGAAAAGAGCAACAAATAACATTTGAATTTACACCAGATTATATTTCATCATATTATTTAGGAGTAAATTTAAAACAAGCAGAGAACACATTAGCAAATCATTTGATATATGGTGGAATAGAAACAAAAGAATTTGCAGGTTCTATATTAGACAATATAAAAATGCTATTTACAGGAGGAGTAAGTGTAGACCAAATGATGGGACCTGTTGGAATATTAGAAGTTGTTGCAAAAACTAACGGTCTTAGAGAATTTATATATATGTTGGCTTTGATTTCACTATCACTAGGTGTAACAAATTTATTGCCAATTCCAGCACTTGATGGTGGCAAAATTTTAATATTAATAATTGAAGCAATTAGAAGAAAACCATTAAATGAAAGAACAGAAATAAATATACAATTGATAGGATTTTCAATTTTAATAGCATTATCATTATATATAACTTATAATGATATCCTAAGAATTTTTTAAATGAGGTGTAAGACACAAAATTATCAAAATATGTAATAATTAAAGACCTCAAAAAAGGAGAAAAAAATGGATGATAAAAAGGGAAATATAATATTAGGAATAATACTTGCAATATTGATGATAATTGCAATAGCAATTGTGGTTATTAATCCAAACAAAGTTGAAACAGTAAATTATGCCAAAGAACAGGGAAATACAAATAGTGAAGAGGTAACTGCAAACACAAATAAAACAAATAATGAAGAACTAGAAAAGGAAGAAAAACAAAAAAGTATGCAAGAAGGAAAAACATTCTGTAAAATAGGAAAAACAGGTGTGATTTACGAAGACAAAAATAAAAGTGTATATGCATATAATGTGGAAGATGGTACAACTAAAAAATTAGCACAGCTTCCAAATGGAGCAAGTAAAATATATTTTGATGGTGAAAATATATTTGCAATTCCAGACTATTATAGTGGAAAAGGAATTTATAAAATAGATTTGGAAGGAAATGTTACTAAAATTTATGATGGTTCATCTTTACAATTATGGATAACAGATGAGAAAGTATATTTTGTAAATCAAATAGGTTATGATACTATAAATCAAAATCCACAGGGAACATTATGCTCTATGGATAAAGATGGAAAAAATGTAAAAAATTTAGCAGAAAAAATAAAAAATTATTTTGCGATAAATAATGATAAAATATATTATACTGCTCAAAACAGAAAAATGCATGAAATAAATATAGATGGATCTAATGATACAGAAATAGCGCAAGGAAGAAAATTTGTAATAACTTTAAATGATAAATATTTAACATATGTTGATTATGCAGAACAGGAAGCAATACATATATTAAACTTGGAAACAAAAGATGATGTGTTGGTTGGATATTTTGGTATGGTTAGAGAATATGCAGGGAATACATATATAAATATTAGAAAAAGACTTGATGATGGTTCATTGGATGAAAAATATACTTTGTTTAATGTTAAAGAAGATGGTACTGCAACAGAAATTGGTCAATTTGCAGATTTTGGAACTAATTTAAATTATATTATTAATGATAAAATTTATGTTGGAAATAGTAGAGAGGGAGTTTCTATTGTTAATTTGAAAAATGGTGAGAAGCAAACTGCAGAGGATTACAATAATTGCAGATATTATTTAGGTGGATATGGATATAAAGTTGATGATTCAAATTTGGATGATATTAAAGTTGAAAAAATAGAATTGTAATAAAAAACAAAAACCTAGCAACAGAAATCAATAAATTATGTGAAGGTTTAGAAAATAGAATAGGAAAATTACAGAAAAAGCAAGATTAAAATTATCTTGCTTTTTTTGACCTGTTCGCTTTAACAAAAAGACAATTTGTGATAAAATACAACAAAAGAAAAAACATCTTGGAACCGGACCAAAACAGATTGGTCCCAAAAGAACATTAGCGAAATGGAGTGAATCAAAAGCAATGTCAGAAAATAAAGCAAAAAAAGTAAAAGAAATATTCAGTGATTATGAAACAAAAGCAAATATAAAAGAAGCACATGTAACAGCACTAAATGTAATAAAAAGCACAAATACATTAGGAATAACATTGGAAATAGACGAATACATAGAAGTAAAAGACATATGGTATTTTGAAAAATTCTTAATAGAAAGATTCCATTTTTCAAACATAGACATGACAATCCATTATCAAAAAGATACGCAATTAAAATCAGTAAAAGAAGAATGGAAAAACATCATATGTTATATGGCACATAAATATCCATTAATGAAGCCAATGCTATTAATGAAAAGTGATGTTGAAATAAATGACAATATAATAAATGTAAAAATGCATATAAGAGGTGCAGACTTTTTAAGAGCAAAGAAAACAGATAAAGAGTTAGAAAATGTAATAAAAAAATTATATGGAAAAGAATATAAAATTGAACTTGAAGAAATTTTGCCTCAAGAAGCGGAAATACAACATGAAAAGAAAATTAAAGAAATGGAAGAAAATGCAATAAAACAAACAGTTGCATATATTCCTGAAAACCAAGAAAATGGACAAAATATAGAGAATAGTGATACTGATGTGTATACTTCTCAAAATCCGATACATGGTCAAAATAATGCTTCAAAAGGAGTACCAGAGTATAATGACCCAGATTACATACCACCACAAGACGGAGATTACATTCCAATGGAAGAGATGGGAACAATGCCAGAAGATATGGAATTAGATAATGCCGTTATAGAAGAACAAAAATACATAATGGGAAAACCATCAAAAGCAAAAGAAAAACTAATCAAAATAAAAGACATAACTGCAAATGATGGTAGAGTAGCACTAGAGGGAAGAGTACTAACAGTTGAATGTAGAGAAACAAAATCAGGAAAAGGAATGCTTATAATTGACCTATATGATGGAACAGGCACAATGACATGTAAATCATTTGCTAAAGATATCAAAGAAGGAAATGATATAAAAACACAAATAGAACAAGCAAAAGGAATAAAAGTTATAGGAAAAGCAGGACTTGACACATATGCAGGAGATGTAACAGTAATTGCAAACACGATAATTGAAATAGAAAACAATATTCCAGACCTTCCAAAAGAAGACGAAGAAGAAGATACACCATTAATTTTAGGAAAAACAATGAACATAACTGCTCCACTTGCAAAAGTTTCAGAACTAGGCCCAGAAGATGGAGCAGTTTCATTAGATGGTGAAATTATCTTTATGGAAGATAGAGAATTAAAATCTGGAAAAACATTATTAAGTTTTGATTTATATGATGGAACAAGTACACTTACATGTAAAGCATTCCTAGAAAAAGGAAAAGCTAAAAAAATAATAAAAAGAATGGGTAGTGTAAAAGGTGTAAAAATTGAGGGAAATGCACAAATGGACTCATTCTCAGGTGAACTTACTGTTATGGCAAATACTATTGTAGAAAGTACAGGTGTAAAAAAAGAAGTAAGACAAGATAATGCAGAAGTAAAAAGGGTAGAGTTACATATGCACACCAAAATGAGCCAAATGGATGCAGTAACATCAGCAACAGACTTGATAAAAAGAGCAATGAAATGGGGAATGAAATCAATAGCAATAACAGACCATGGAGTTGCACAAGCATTCCCAGAAGCATATCATTTAGTTGGTGACGACAACCCTGATATCAAAGTAATATATGGTGTAGAAGCATATTTAGCGCCAGATAACACAAAATCAATTTATAATGGAAAAGGACAAGACATAGATGCAACATATTGTGTACTTGACTTAGAAACAACAGGATTTTCAGCAACAAATGATAGAATTACAGAAATAGGAATAATGAAAGTTAAAAATAAAGAGGTAATAGACGAATTCAGTTGTTTTGTAAATCCTGAAAGACACATTCCAGAAAGAGTTACAGAAGTTACAAACATATCAGATGATATGGTAAAAGATGCGGAAACAATTGAAAAAGTATTCCCTAAAATGTTGGAATTTTTAGGCGACCAAAATGAAACTGTAATAGTAGCCCATAATGCGAATTTCGATGTTGGTTTCTTAAAACAAAATGCCAAAAGATTAGGATATGACTTTGATTATTCATACTTAGATACATTAAGTTTGGCAAAAGATTTATTCCCAGAGTATAAAAAATATAAATTAGGAAAAATTGCGGAAAACTTAGGAATCAAAGTAGAAGTAGCACATAGAGCTTTAGACGATGTTGATACAACAGTTAAAGTATTTAATGTAATGATAGATATGCTAAAGGAAAAGGGAGCAAAGAAACTAGAAGATATAGACCAAGTTGCAGCAGATCCTGTAGCAAAAGCAGAAGAATATAAAAAATTGAAAACATATCATGCTATCATTTTAGCAAAAAACTATGTAGGATTACGAAATTTATATAGATTAATTTCACTATCACATGTTAATTATTTTTATAGAAAACCTAGAATATTAAAAAGCTTATACAAAAAATATTCAGAAGGTTTAATACTTGGAAGTGCGTGTGAAGCAGGTGAACTATATCAAGCAATAGAACAAGGACGTCCAGATGAAGAGATTGAAGCAATTGCAAATGATTATGATTACTTAGAAATTCAACCAACAGGAAATAATCAATTCTTGATTAGAAATGGAATTGTAAGAGATGTTGAAGATTTAAGGGATATTAATAGAAAAATTGTTGCATTAGGTGAAAAACTAAATAAACTGGTTGTTGCAACATGTGATGTTCACTTTATGGATCCACAAGATGAGATTTATAGAAGAATATTAGAAGCGGGACAAAAATATGAAGATGCAGATAATCAGGCACCATTATATTTAAGAACAACAGAAGAAATGCTTGAAGAGTTCAGTTATTTAGGAGAAGAAAAAGCATATGAAGTAGTTGTAACAAACACAAATAAAATATCAGATATGTGTGAGCAGATAAGCCCAATATCACCAGAAAAATGTCCACCACACATTCCAGGATGTGAAGAAGATATCAAAAATATTGCTTACAAAAAAGCACATGAATTATATGGAGATCCACTACCAAAAATAGTACAAGATAGACTTGATAAAGAGTTAGACTCAATTATAAGCAATGGATATTCAGTTATGTACATAATTGCACAAAAATTGGTATGGAAATCAAATGAAGATGGATATATAGTTGGTTCCAGAGGTTCAGTAGGTTCATCTTTAGCGGCATTTATGACAGGTATAACAGAAGTCAACTCATTACAGCCACACTACCGTTGCCCAAACTGTAAGTATTCAGAATTTGAGGATTACGGAGTAGGAAATGGATTTGACTTACCAGATAAAGACTGTCCAAAATGTGGGCATAAACTAACAAAAGATGGAATGGACATACCATTTGAAACATTCTTAGGATTTAATGGAGACAAAGAACCAGATATCGACTTAAACTTCTCAGGTGAATATCAAGCAAAAGCACATAAATATACAGAAGTAATATTTGGAAAAGGAACAACATTTAAAGCGGGAACAGTTGGTACAGTAGCAGAAAAAACTGCATATGGATATGTTAAAGGATATTATGAAGATAGAGGAATTCCTATGAATAGAGCAGAAATCCAAAGACTATCACAAGGATGTACAGGAATAAAAAGAACAACAGGCCAACACCCAGGTGGAATTATAGTTGTACCAAAAGGAAGAGAAATATATGAATTTACACCAGTACAACATCCTGCAGATGACCCAAATTCTGATATAATAACAACACACTTTGATTATCACTCAATAGATGGAAACTTGTTAAAACTAGATATACTAGGACACGACGATCCGACGGTAATTCGTATGTTACAAGACTTAACAGGAATTGCACCAACAGATGTACCACTAGATGATAAAGAAACAATGTCAATATTTAATTCAACAGAAGCATTAGGTGTAACACCAGAGCAAATACACTCACAAGTAGGAACATTTGGAATACCTGAATATGGAACAAAATTTGCCAGAGGCATGCTTTTGGACACAAAACCAACAACATTTGATGAATTAATACGTTTATCAGGTTTATCACACGGTACAGACGTATGGTTAGGAAATGCCCAAACATTAATTGAACAAGGGGTAGTAACACTTCAAGAAGCAATATGTTGCCGTGACGATATTATGATTTACCTAATCAAAAAAGGATTACCACCAGACAAATCATTCAAAATAATGGAAGCAGTACGTAAAGGAAAAGTAGCAAAAGGCAAAGAACCAAAATGGAAAGACGAATATATCCCATTAATGAAAGAACACGACGTACCAGATTGGTATATCAAATCATGTGAAAAAATAAAATACATGTTCCCAAAAGCTCATGCAGCAGCATATGTTACAAACGCCTTTAGAATTGCATGGTTCAAAGTACACATACCACTAGCATATTATGCAGCATATTTTTCAATAAGAGCAAAAGCATTTGATGCAAGTTGTATGATATTTGGAAAAGAAAAAGTCAAAAATAAAATGAAAGAAATAGAAATGAAAAACCAAAAGAAAGAAGCAACAAAAGCCGAATTAGACATGTATGACGACTTAGAGATAGTATTAGAAATGTATGAAAGAGGATTTGAATTTTTACCAGTAGATTTATACGAATCTGAAGCAACAAAATTCAAAGTACAAGACAATAAATTAAGACCACCTCTAAATAGTATACCAGGTTTTGGTGGTGTTGCTGCACAAGGTATTGTAGATGCCAGAAAAGACGGAAAATTCATGTCAATAGACGACCTAAAAATAAGAGCAAAAATAGGTGCATCAGGTGCAGACTTACTTAAAGAATTTGGTTGCTTAGAAGGTATGAGCCAAAGTAATCAGTTGAGTTTGTTTGGATAAGAGAAGAGAGAGGGATTGAGGGACGTTCCTTAAAATCCCTTTTTAAAGGGAAATAGGGGCACTCCTTGAAAAGGGATAACAATTAAATGAATGGAGTGAAATCAAAATGCAAGATTTACAAAATATATTCACAACTAAAAATATAATAATCTACTTTATACTAATAAATATAATAGGATTTCTAATGATGTATATAGACAAGCAAAAAGCCAAAAAAGGGAAATGGAGGATACCAGAAAAAACTCTATTTATAATAACTGCACTAGGTGGAGGTATTGGAACAATTGCTGGAATGTACACATTTAGACACAAAACACAAAAAGTTGCATTTGTTGTTGGATTTCCTGTTATAACAATTTTAGAAATAATATGTATAATATATTTTAAATTTATGAGTTAGAAGTATAATGCATAATATATTCTAAAATTGTAAGTTATAAGTATTATGTATAATACATTATGAATTTGTAAATTTAAAAAGATTATGTATATTAAAAAATAATAAAAACTATAAAATTGGCGATATATAGCCGTTTTATGGTTTTTTTATAATTTGCATAAAATTCAATAAGAGTACACATAAAATAAAATTACAAAATGTAAATAATTGGAAAATAAAGTTATGCACAATGGCATGTGCATAACTATCAAAAATAAAGGTACATTTTTGAGTTATTCACAGAGTTATCCACAGTTTCCACAGGGTGTGGATAAAAATTAAATAAAATAATGTAAACAAAACAGATAACATAATACAAGAAAGATAACATAATTGCAAAATAATACAAAAATATACAACAAAATGTCTTATTAATAATATTATAATAGTAAGAAGATAAAATTATTTAATATAGATATTTTGGGGGATAAAAATGTTTAGAAAAATAAAATATATGATAGAAAAAAATTTTGAATTAAAAAGAAGTTTTGATAACAAAAAAGATATTAGAAAAGATGAAATAAGTCAATACATTAAACAAGGTGCGGTATTAATTGATGTTCGTAGTCCACAGGAATACAGAGAAGGACATCTTGATGGTGCAATATCAATACCTGATTATCAAATAAGAAGAGTTGTTGCAAGGCAAATTACTAATAAAGAACAATTGATAGTTGTTTATTGCTCAACGGGACATAGGAGCCAAGAAGCACAAAGAATTTTAGAAAATATGGGATATACAAATGTGTATAATGTGTATGAGGGAGTGTTAATATAAGTGAAACTATGAATTGTATAATGAATACGACATTGTAGTGATTAATTGGTATAATCTATTGTGATTTTTTAAAACTTATGTTAAAATATGAACAAAAGTTAATTAAGAACGGGACTTAGTAATGAAGAATGTTTAAATAAACAGAAAAACATAGGGAGGAAAAATGAATAAAAGACAAGAACATATAAGAAACTTTAGCATAATAGCACACATAGACCATGGAAAATCAACACTAGCAGACAGAATGATAGAAATGACCGGAGTACTATCAAAAAGAGAAATGGAAAGTCAAGTGCTAGACAACATGGAAATAGAAAAAGAAAGAGGAATCACAATAAAATCACAAGCAGTAAGAATGATATATAAAGCCAAAAATGGTGAAGAATACGAATTCAATTTAATAGACACACCTGGTCATGTAGACTTCAACTACGAAGTATCAAGAAGTTTGGCAGCATGTGATGGAGCAATATTAGTAGTAGACTCAAGCCAAGGAGTTGAAGCACAAACTTTAGCAAACGTGTATCTAGCAATTGACAATAATCTAGAGATATTGCCAGTAATAAATAAAATAGATTTACCAAACGCAAGACCAGACGAAGTAAAGCAAGAGATTGAAGATATAATAGGAATACCTGCAGAAGATGCACCATGTATATCAGCAAAATCTGGATTAAATGTAGAAGAAGTTTTAGAAAGAATTGTAACAGACTTGCCTGCACCAAAAGGTGACGAAAATGCAAAAACAACTTGTTTAATATTTGACTCATACTACGACAATTACAAAGGAGCAGTAGCATATGTAAGAGTAATGGATGGAAAAGTAAAAGCAGGAGACGAAATAAGACTAATGGCAACAAATAAAGTATACACAGTTGCAGAAGTTGGATATTTTGTACCTGGATCATATATGCCTGCAAATGAAATAAAAGCAGGAGAAGTTGGATATATTGCAGCAAGTATAAAAAGTTTATCAGACATACATGTAGGTGACACAGTAACTTTAAATGATAACCCAGCGGACAAGCCATTAAAAGGATACAAAAAAGTAACACCAATGGTATATTGTGGACTTTATCCAATAGATGGAAGTGAATACGAAAACTTAAAAGTGGCATTAGAAAAACTTCAATTAAATGATGCGGCTTTAGAATATGAACCAGAAACTTCAGCAGCATTAGGTTTTGGATTTAGATGCGGATTTTTAGGATTACTTCACTTAGAAATAATCGAAGAAAGACTAGACAGAGAATTTGACTTGGGGTTAATTACAACAGCTCCATCAGTTATATATAAAGTACACAAAACAACAGGAGAAATTGAAGAAATATATAATCCAACAGAATTACCAACACCGCAAGAAATATCATATATAGAAGAACCATTTGTAACAGCAAGCATACTAACACCAAAAGAATATGTAGGAAACATCATGGAAATATGTCAAAATAGACGTGGAATTTATATAGATATGAAATACCTTGACGAAAACAGAGTAACATTAGTATATGAAATGCCATTAAATGAAATAATATACGACTTTTTTGACAACCTAAAATCAAAAACAAAAGGATATGCATCATTTGACTATGAATTTAAAGAATACAGAAGGTCAAATCTAGTAAAACTAGACATTCATATAAATGGTGAACCAGTTGATGCCCTTTCATTTATAGTGCACAAAGATAGCGCATATACAAGAGGAAAGAAAATGGTAGAAAAATTAAAAACAGTAATACCAAGAAAATTATTTACAATACCAATTCAAGCAGTAATTGGAGGACAAATTATAGCTAGAGAAACAATATCAGCAATGAGAAAAGACGTACTTGCAAAATGTTATGGTGGAGATGTTACTAGAAAGAAGAAACTTCTTGAAAAACAAAAAAGAGGTAAAAAGAAAATGCGTGAGATTGGTAATGTTGAAGTACCACAAGAAGCATTTTTATCTGTACTTAAATTAGATGATGAATAAAATGCCCTTTGGGGATGGTTCTGTTCGGGACATTGGTTCCAAATGGGACACTTGACAGATGAAATTTTTGAAAAAATTTTGAATGACGATGAAAGAACGGAGTGAACGAAAGTAATGAAAAATAATTATAATCAAAAAAATAACAAAAAAATTCAAAGAGAAAATTACGAAAAAAAAGAGGAAAAAAATTATGATGACCAAGTAGAAGGAAGAAACTCAGTATTAGAACTATTAGAAAGTGGAAAAGACATCAATAAAATATTTATAGCAAAAGGAGAAAGACATGGTTCAATCAATAAAATAATAGCAATAGCAAAAGAAAAAGGGATAATAATAGTAGAAAAAGACAAAAGACAAATGGACGAAATGGCACAAAATCAGAACTATCAAGGAGTTATTGCAATTGTGCCACCATTTGAGTATTGCGAAATAGAAGATATTATAGACTATGCAAAAGAAAAAAATGAAGACCCATTTGTATTAATCTTAGATGGAATAGAAGATCCACACAATTTGGGGTCAATTATAAGAACTGCAGAAACTGCAGGGGTTCACGGGGTAATTATACCTAAAAGAAGAGCGGCAGCAGTAAATAGTACAGTAAATAAAACATCTGCAGGAGCGGTAGAACATATGCACATTGCTAGAGTTACAAATATATCAGATGCAATTCAAAAATTAAAGGATGCAGGACTATGGATATGTGGAACAGACATTAATACAGAAAAATATTATTATGATCAAGATTTAACAGGACCATTGGGCATTGTTATAGGAAATGAAGGAAACGGAATGAGTGATAAAGTAAGAAAAAATTGTGACTTTTTAGTAAAAATTCCAATGAAAGGAAAAGTAACATCATTAAATGCCTCTGTGTCAACAGGTATAGTAATATATGAAGCTGTTGAACAAAAATTAAGAAAAAGTATTGATTAAAAAAATAAAAAAATATATAATTGAAATGTACTTAAGAATAAAATAGGAGGTAAAAAATATGATGGCAAGAAAGAAAAGAATAGCAATATTATCAGCATCAATTGCTTTAACTGTCTTAATAATAATAGGAATTTTAATAGTTTTATATCTAAAAACAGACGCTTTTAAAACTAAAGAAACGTTATTTGCAAAATATATGTTACAAAACTTTGATGTTTTAGAAATACTAAAAGAAGATGATAATACAGAAATAGAAAATATGCTATCAGAAAATAAATATACTACTAATTTAGAAGGGAAAATTGAGTACACTGAAAATAAAGGAACTAGTAGTGAAAGTAAAAATAGTGGTGTAAACAATGTGAAAATACAGGCAAAAGGAAATGTAGATAAAACAAATAACTATAAATATTATGACATATCAGTTGTAAATGGTAACGAAAAGTTAGCCGGATTAGAATATTTACAACAAGATGATACATATGGAATAAGATTGAATGACATACAGCAATTTGTTACTACAAAGGGTGATGACAGTAAAAAACAAATGCAATCTTTGGATGAGTTGATGCAAAAAATAGATGTAAAATCTATATTAGAGTTTACAGATGAAGAAAAGCAAACTCTTGCAAATACTTATGTTGGAATAATACAAAAAAATATATCTAAAGATAAATATCATAAACAATCAAATTCTTTAATAACAGTAAATGAAAAAGATGTACAAACAAATGCATATTATGTTAGTGTTACATTAGAAGAATTTAATAACTTATATATAAAAATGTTGGAACAATTATCAAATGATGAAATTATTTTATCAAAAATAGATAAAATAGAATCAAAAATAAAAGAAAATAACTCTGATTATTCTGGAAATTTAAAAGATGATTTTACTCAAAAAATAAATGATAAAATTAAAAATATCCAAGATAATAATATTGGAAATGATGAGGTGAAAATAACAGTTTATGAAAATAAAATGAAAACAGTAAGAACATCTATAGAAAAAGGAACCAAAAAAATAACTTTGGATTTTTATAACGGTTCATCTGCAAAATTAACAACATCAGAAGTAAAAGATGTTACATCAGAACAATTTATAAAAATAGAAAAACAAAATAATCAAACACAAAATAATACTGTTGTAGAATATAAAAGCACTCAAGATAATACAGTGAAATTAGATATTAATTTAAATATTGAACAAACAGTTCAAAGTGATGAAGTTAATAAAGAAATAAAATTGGAAATGTCAAATGATAAGACCGATGCAATTGCAAAAATATCAAATAAAATAAATATTGTACAGGAATTTGATAATCAGGTTACTCTTGAAAAAGATGTTGTGGACATGGATAAACTGACTGAAGAACAGTCAAATGCAATAAATAATGTATTAAAAAACAATGCACAAAAACAAATTTCGAATATATTATCTGTAGCAAGTGTAAATGATTATGTTAAAATTTTACAAAATTTGGGTCTTGCAAGTAAGGATACTATCAAATTGCCTAGTGAAGGCGAAATAACAGATACTGAAAGAAAAAGATTTAATTCACAATTTGAATTTTTTGCAAGTGAAAATTTGACTGCAGATAATATTAAGGAATTACTTAATACAACTGAGGGTAATTTTGAGGATATGAAGGTTTTGTTAAAAACTGGTGAAGTTCAAGATTTAGATATTGACAAATTAAATTCTCAAAAAGATGGAGATGAATATAAAAAGAATATTTCAGAAATTGTTTTCTATATAAAAAGAAATTCTAATAATGAAGAAAAGACAAAACTTGTTGAACAGTATTTGGAAAAAAATAAAAATGATAAGTATACTGTATCTATTCAATATGATAGTGATGGTTTGGTTAGGCTTATTAGAGCAAAGATTCAAGAAAATAAATAATTTGTTTATATTATGGGGATTACGAAAGTAGTCTCTTTTTTGTGTATGATAGGAAATTTTATAATAAAAAATTTTTTTTGAGTAAAATTTGTGGCAAAAATATTGAAGAATAAAGGGTTTTACAAAGATGGAAAAAAATACCATAAAATTATTTTGAAAAAAGTATTGACTTTAGTAAAAAATGGTGGTAAACTAATGCCTAGTTCACGAGGCTTGACAAGTGAATTAAATATAAAAACAATATGATTTTTTAATGCCAATTTTATTTGAAAAATTAATAAAAAAATTTTTTAAAAAAATTTTAAAAAAAGTGTTGACAAACAAAAAAACATATTGTATAATACAAATCGTTCACCGCGAGGGAGAACAAAAAAGTACATTGAAAAGTAAACAGTAAATCCTTTAGAGAATAAACCGAAGCGGTATGATTTTTAAACCTAAAAATCAGTACCGAAAAAGTAAAATTTTTTAAAAGTTTTTAATTCAATAAAAAGCA
>OJLA01000343.1_pt1 | contig 41506 bp, 37 predicted proteins | sample 1596611 | NCBI WGS metagenome assembly OJLA01 (sample SAMEA4350168, study PRJEB24818) | metagenome | biome: human; feature: gut; material: faeces | place: Denmark | collected 2013-09
AAATCTGCCTTAGTAGCATCAATGAATAAGCTAATTAGAATTATTTATTCATTATGCAAAAATGGTTGTCTATTTGAATAACCATTTCTATTATACACCATAATTTTAAAAAAATCCTCTTTTTGAGTTTTTTTCGTCGTGGTTTTAATTATATACGTTAATTTATTGAAAATTTATTAATTTAGTACTTGATTTTCCTTATCTAATTTATGATTATAAAAAGCAAAGAATGAAATTGAAAAAAGAATATTTAATTAAAAAGTATAATTTAAAATATCAATCCACTCATAAAAAGAAGTGGCAGAAAAAAGCATTTGAAATAGATAAAATACCTTATCCTGCTAAAAAAGGCCTTGCAAGGATTGCGGAAAGATTTACTGGTTGGTGCGAAAGAACTATTCAAAAAAATAAAAATAATGGATGGATTGAAATGAAGATTTCACTTTCAAAATCAGCTCAAGGCCAGGGTAGCAATGAATACACATTAAAGCAAATTCTAAACAAGGATTTAAATGTAAATAATGCAATTGTTAAAATAGTATTTAAAAGAGTAGATTCTCATGGCTTATATGATACCCATTATTTAAAAGCTTTAAAGAAGAACCTAGTAGAAAAGAGTGAGGTTAACTTTTATAATGCTAAAATATGGGATACAGATATGGTTCTTAAAAAAGAAGATTCCATTTATATTGATTATAAAAATATGGATAAATTCTTTAACAATACCAGGGAAGAGCGATTCCAGCATTCATATGAAGTTACATATGAAGATGAGAAAAAATAAAAAAATACCAACTTATTGTTGGTAACTAATTTAAATATTTGTAAAAAATAATTTTACATTTTTCTTGATAAAATAAAAAATGTTGTATATAATAAAAGTAGAAGGAAGCCTATTCAACGGCTTGCTCCTGTATCATTAAAAATTGAAAACAAGAGGAACACCGATTGCGACGGTGTTTTTCTTTTCCTCTTGCAAAAATTAATTAGTCAAAAGACTACTTCTTCCTTTTAAACGAAAGAATTTGAATTACTAGTCTTATTATTGATATAACAAGATTAATAATTGCAACAATTTCTTGCATTTGGTTGAGTCCTCCAGGAACACTCTTGGAGGACTCATGAATTTAAAAACATGAGTACCACCTCCAATACGTGAAACTCGGAGCAAGCACCGTTTTATAGACTTCCTATCCGTATTCTAGCATATTTTGACATTAATTGCTATTGACAAATAAAAAAATTGAATGTAAAATTAAGTCAGTAGATATACATGTAAGAGAATATTTAATTTATTGTCTTGCCATAAGTATATCTTTTTTTGTTCTATAAAGAAAAAATGAAAAAACAAAAAGTATTAAAGGTATTAGGAGCAGCAGCTTTAGTAGGGCTTACAAGCTTAACAATGACAAGCTGTAGCTTAACTGATTGGATTGGTGGGATTATTCATCCAACTGAAAAGCCAGAAACACCAACACCTGATGAGGATAATAAACAAGATTCAGGAAATGTTATTGTTGATGGTAAAGAATTAGGAAAAGATGAAACTGTTGATCATATGCCTCAAGCAATTGCATTTAGAAGGGCAAGTAATGATGTGTCTGCTCAATCTGCTCAAGGAGCAACGGTTACATTTAATGCAACGGTTACTCCTGATAATGCAACTAATAAATCTATTACATGGTCGTTAGCTTGGAATGGTTCTGATTCAGGAAATGTAAATGATTATGTTTCGTTGAACATTACAAATGAAACACATACAGTTACTGTAACGTGTAATAAAGTATTTAATACACAAATTAAGCTAACTGGTAAAACTTCTGGTGGACAAACTGCAACTGCTACTATAGATATTTTAAAAAGATATACGAAAGGACAGTTATATGCAACACGATATGAAGATGGTGGTCAAGGACCATACTCATGTAAATCAGATGCTGTTATTGATTTAACTAAGGATAATAATGTTTATAAAGATTATGATGCCGGTGCTGATGTAGCAAGTGATTATTTATGCTTTGGAAATGGAACAACTTTAGGAAATGATAGGGGTGATGAACAGGAGATTTCTTTTGGATTTGACTATAATTCCATCCATGATTCAACCCAAGGAACTATAGGAACTCCTAAAATGGTTTATACTACAAAATTAACATCTGAATTTGAAACATTTCTTAAAAGCAAAAATGCCACAGAACTTTTGAGTAAAAAATCTAATGATGAAATCCATGATAATGAAAACACTTATGATTTGTTATGTATAGATTTAGGTTTTACTATTAATGGTAGCACTCCGAATTATGAAAATTTGTTGTTCCAATTAAAGACATTACGAGATGAATATTTTTCGACTTATGATAATGAAAATTATTTTATGTGTCAAATGGATTATGAAATAATATCAAGTTATAATAATACTGATTATACGTTGGCAACTGGTACGTGCTTATTTAATTATAATATTGATGCATATGTAAAAACATCTGGTATAACAATCAGTAACTCTTCATCAGTAATTACAAAATAAAGCAATACCAAATAAGTGATAGAACAAGTTAGATTCTATCGCTTGTTTGATTAATTAAGGAGTAAATTAAATGATAAAGTTAAAACTTCAAATGTTTGGTGGAAGAGGTGCATCTAGTGGAATGAGTATTGCTGGTCGTAAATATGGTACTGAATATAAGACTCTTCATGTAAAAGATAGTGTAAAATATATCAGATATAATTTTTCAATGGCATCAAAAAATCCTTTTGAAACCCAAGCTAAAGATAGAATATATGCAATAGTTAATTTTCAAGATGAAGTAAAATCAATTGTATTTTTTGATTCAAATGGAATGAAAAGTAAAGAAATTGATATAAGTGGTCGTGCTCATATAGTAAATGGAGAAAGGGTTTTACCTCATGCTCATTTAGGCTATAATCATGGTGAAAAAGGCACAAGAAAGCTTACTGAAGAGGAACAAGATAGAGTTGACACTATTTTAAAAGAATGGTACAATTTTAAGCGTAGGAAGTAGTTTAAGAGGCAAAATAGCTCTTGGACAAATCGAACCTGGGGGATTTTTTCCTGCGCATAAAAATATCCAGGTTTTTTGTAACTCTCAGGCAAGAGGCGTACTTACATAGCAGATCCACGTTCGAATCGTGGCGCCTACAACATAGTAGCAAGTAAAATTGCTACTTTTTTTATTTAGTTAATAGTTTTGAATGTTGACAAATGAAAAAATTGAATATAAAATGAAATCAGTAGATATACATGTAAGAGAATATTTAATTTATTGTCTTGCCATAAGTATATCTTTTTTTGTTCTATAAAGAAAAATGAAAAAACAAAAAATTAATAAGAAACGAATTTTCGTTGCATTTGGTTTAGGTGTTAGATTAGGAAGCTTATTTATAATTCCTATGAATACTGCTCAAGCTTGTGCGATTTAACAACCATCAGGAGTTTCATTTAGTAAATCCTATGGTGATTTAAGAGTGATTCATAATAGTTTAGTTGATGAAGATATCATCGGATATAATTATAATAGCTTATATACTTTTTATGATTATGATGGTGGTTGGAAACTTGATGAAAATAGTGGTCTTTCTTCCTTTGGAACGTATACCGATAAATTCCATAGTGATTTAGTAGCCTTTGTTTCACTTGATGGAACAAATGATGATTTGAAAAAAAGTGCTATAAGTCAATTAGGAAATTATACCAGTACAACTTACAGTGAGCTCAAAACATATACTTCTTTTAATAGTCCGGTTAATAATATAAACAAAAATAATAATTTTAATATTAATAATGAAATATTAGTTTGTGATGTAGCTAAGCTTCCACAAATAACAGGCGGTGTTTTCGATAAAACTGATTCGGCGTCAAAAGATGCTGCAAGAGAAGTAATTAATTCAATTTATATTGTTGAATATGTGTTTAGAAGCTATGGTACTGGATATGATAATGAACTTGATATTTCGAATGATGGAGATATAATTAATGAAGGTATTTCATTTGCTCCAACAAATTCACTTATGAAACAAATTGATTCGACTAATTATTCTTTAATTAATGATTCTAAATATACATTTTGGCAAATTAAAAATATGTTTAATGCTTATGATGGCGCAGGTAATACAACTGACATATATAGAGATTATGAGGCTGAAGAAGAATTAAGAACAAATGGCAATGCAATATATAACGAAAGAGATATTCAATTAGGAATTTCTTATATGTGCATATGTGGTTATGATTATAAAGAAAATAAATCATCAATTACAATAAAAATTAATACTATTAAAAATAATATTACTGAAGTATTAGCTAATACAAAATCGATTGTATATTCAAATTGATTGAAAAATAATACAAGGAAACATATAAAAGGGGAAGAATAATTAAAAGCTAGAACTGAGCTAATAACTGACGAAAGTTATTCAATCAAGTTTGATTATTAATACCTTAGAATTGAAAAAATAGAAATTTTAGAAAGCTTTTTTATTTAGAAAAGTAACTTATTAATAATGCTAGATATTCAGTAAGATTAATTAATGAGGCACTTGATAAAATGAATAAAAAATAAGTGTGTAGCCTAGACATAAAAATTAATTGGTGCTAAAATGAAGGTGTAAGGAGTTGATTGCAATGGCTGAAAAAGAAATTTATTATATTGAAGATGACGTAAATGAAGCAAGAAGAGCACCTAAAATTATAAAATATACAGTAGGTAAAACAATTGATCGTTATGACTTTGAAAAAAAAGCTTTTATTCCAGATGATGAAATGCTAAAAATTTATTTTGGTGCAATAGAGGCTAGTATTGTTTCTAAGGATGAAACCTATGCAGCAATCGAAAAGTTTACAAAAAGATTTTATTCTTAAATATAGTTCCACTCACTTGAGTGGAATTTTAAATTGAATTAGGAGGAAAAAGAAATGAGTGAATTATTAGAAAGGGTAGCTGAGTTTTCAAAAAAAGCACATGAAGGCCAATTTGATAAGGGTGGTCATCCATATTATTTACATCCTCAGTGTGTAGCCAATATGGGAACAACAGAAGATGAAAAGATTGTTGGATATTTACATGATGTAATTGAAGATACTAAATATACAATAGATGATATAAAAGCTTTAGGTGTAAATGATAGATGCATAGAAGCTATTAAATGTTTGACTCATGATAAGAGCATTCCTTATGACGAATATGTAGCAAATATAAAAAAATGTGAATTAGCTAGAAAAGTTAAAATGAACGATTTGAAAAATAATATGGATATATCTAGATTAAAGACAGTGACACCTAAAGATCTTGAGCGTGTTGAAAAGTATAAAAAGTTTTATGCTTTTCTTGAAAAATAATTTAGTTGTGTAGCGCTATCAATGTTTTATGTTTTTTATCAATTAGTCATAAAATGAAAATGCGAAGGAGTAAATTGCAATGGCTGAAAAGAAAATTTATTATATTGAAGATGATGTAAATGAAGCAAGAAGAGAATCTAAAATAATAAGATATACTGTAGGCAAAACAATTGATCGTTATGATTTTGAAAAAAAAGCTTTTGTTCCAGATGATGAAATGTTAAAAATTTATTTTGGCGCAATTGAAGCTAGTATTGTTTCTAAGGATGAAGCCTATGCAGCAATCGAAAAGTTTACAAAAAGATTTTATTCTTAAATAGATTCTGCCCAAGCAAGTGATGTTTTAAATTAAACTAGGAGAAAATATAAAATGTTTGATTATAATGAGGAGTTAACATTAGATGAATTATTATATGGAGAATTAGCTAATGATAGGGTTGCATATATTATTGGTGGAGAAGAGTATGAAAATGTGATAAATAAAAATAATGTGAAAGAAATTTTACAAATTTTAAATAAAATGTTTAACGAATTTAATAATCATAATAAATATTTTAAAAAAGGGTATAAGCTATTAAAAGAAATGGGAGAAGACAAAATAGTATCGGAAATTGATTCTGGAAATTATATGAGCTTCTGTCCATGGGAATAAATGTGAAATGAACTCTAATGTGAGCCTATAAAATTGACACTATTTTAAAAGAATGGTAAAATCTTAAATATAGGCAGTAGTTTAAGAGGCAAAATAGCTCTTGGACAAATCGAAGCTGGGGGATTTTTTCCTGCGCATAAAAATATCCAGTTTTTTTGTAACCTTCAGACAAGAGGCGTACTTACATAGCAGATCCACGTTCGAATCGTGGCGTCTACAACATAGCAGCAAGTAAAATTGCTTTTTTTTATTTAGCCGATAATTTTAAGATTTTACAAATAAGATTATTTTTAATTGATGTATAGTATTTCTATGATATAAGTATATATTTATGTAATAAAAAAAGAATGAACAAATTAGGCTCTAGGAAAGATTAGGATTAATCTTAGCGGTCGTATCCGTATAAATTAAAATACGTCAAATGTTCACTCTTTATCAGTATACTTAAAGAAATCATCTGTGTCAAATGTGATGATAAAATTTTATTAAATAGTACGGTATGTTTTATAAAAAAATAATATTTGCAATAGTAAAAAATACCAACAATAAGTTGGTAACTAATTTAAATATTTGTAAAAAATAATTTTACATTTTTCTTGATAAAATAAAAAATGTTGTATATAATAAAAGTAGAAGGAAGCCTATTCAACGGCTTGCTCCTGTAAATTTGATTGATTACAAGAGGAACACCGATGCGACGGTGTTTTTCTTTCCCTCTTGCAATTGATTACTCAAAAACTATCTCTTTTTTTTTCAAAGAAATAATTTGTACTATCAATCTTATTATTGATACAATAAGGTTAATGATAGCAATAATTTCTTGCATTTGGTTGAGTCCTCCAGGAACACTCTTGGAGGACTCATGCATTTAAAAACATGAGTACCACCTCCAATACGTGAAACTCGGAGCAAGCACCGTTTTATAGACTTCCTATTGGTATTCTAATTTATTTTGATAGTAATTGCTAGGGGATTATTTTTTTAGATATTATAATTATTGTACCTACAATATCGTAACAAGCAAATTACTTTTATTGTTTTATAATGACAAATAATGTGTCATATTAATAAGACAACAATTAAATATAAGAAGTATGCTGATATAATAAAAAAGTAAGCTATTGCTCCATAAAATAGAGCCTCAAACAGCTTACTTTTCTATGTTATTATAGGCTAAAATATAATCATATACAAGAAATAATTTTTAGTTTTTATAATGCTAGACATAAAAAATAAATGATGTTAAAATGAAGCTATGAAATATTTATATATGATATAATGCATTATATTTTTGATTTTGTAGTAAAGGAGAATATAAAACAAATTGATTAGCTCAATTAACTATCTATAGTTTTCCTGTTTTATAGAATAAATTATGATTAGAAAAATTGAAGAAAAAGATATTGAGCAATGTCTTAATATTTATAACTTTTATATTAAAGAATCAACTGCTACCTTTGAGTGTGATACTTTAAATATAGATGAATTTAAAGAAAGAATAAAACGCATAACTAAGAATTTCCCTTATTTAGTTTATGAGTATGAAAATAAAGTTTTAGGCTATGCTTATTTGGATTATTTTATTGATAGAAAAGCTGCATTTATGAGTGCAGATTTATCAATATATGTTGATCCTAATGCTCGCAGTAAGGCTTTAGGGACACAGCTTCTTGAAAAAATAATTGAAATAGCTCCAACCTATGGTATTAAAAATATTATTAGTGTTGTTACAACTGATAATTTACCTTCAATAAAATTTCATGAAAGAAATGGTTTTCATAAGGAAGGGCAAATAAATGATATCGCATTTAAGTTTGGAAAAAACTTAGGTGTTATATATTATAAGTTAGTATTATGAAAAGATGTAGCTGGTGTAATTTAAAAAATCCTTTGTATATCAAATATCATGACAATGAGTGGGGAGCTTTAAATCTGGATGAAAAATATTTATTTGAAATGCTTATTTTAGAATCATTTCAAGCTGGTTTAAGCTGGGAATGTGTTTTGAATAAAAGAGAAGCTTTTAGAAGTGCTTATGATAATTTTGATATTAAAAAAATCATTATGTATGATGATAAAAAGATAGAAGAGCTTATTAATAATGAGGGTATTATTAGAAATAAGCTGAAAATTAAAGCTAGCATTATGAATGCTAAAATATTTAAAAAAATTGAAAATGAATATAATGGTTTTGCTAATTATTTGCTGAGATTTTCTAATAATAAAATATATTATGAGGTTGGTAAAACTAAAAGTGAATTATCTGATAAAATATCAAATGATCTTCAAAAAAGGGGAATGAAGTTTGTGGGTACAACAATTATTTATGCATATCTTCAAGCAATTGGTATTATTAATTCACATGAAGAAGAATGCTTCTTAAATAAAAAAGGGTAGTTTATTTACTACTCTGACAATCTTTACAATAACCATAAAGTTCAATATGATGATTATCTACTAAAAAGCCAGTTTCTTGGTAGATTTCATCATTTATTTTTTTATATGGGCAATCACTTAAATAAATTTTTTTGTTACATTTGATACAAATTAATACGTGGTGATGCTCAAAGGATGAATAAGAGTATAATGCTTTTCCATCAGGTCTAATTTCTTTTGAGATAATACCTGCCTCACAAAATGTGTGAAGGGTTCTATAAACGGTTGAAAGATTAGTTAAGCCTTGAGGAAGGTTTAAATAGAGTTCCTCAGCAGTTTTAGGATCCTTACTTTCCTTTAAAAGATTAATTAAGCATTCACGAGCCTTTGTATTTTTAAGTCCAAAATTACTTAAATCCATAAAATCACCACCATTGACAAATAGTATTATAACATGTTATAATCGCAAATGCAAATGCAAACTATTTGCATTTAGGAGGAATTATGAAAAAAATTATTAGTTTTTTTATTATAATTGGAATTGGATTGTTATTTACAGCTTGTAGTTTAAATATAGATACTAATGTGATTGTTGCTTCAACCTATCCTGCTTATGATTTGACGAAAAGAATTGTTGGTGATAAATATGAGGTCACTCAATTTGTTCCTAATGGACAGGAGCCTCACGATTATGAACCAACAGCTAAAAAAATAGGAGCATTATACGATGCAAAGCTTTATATTGAGATTGGCTTTGGCTTTGAAGCATATACTAATTCGTTGCCGGATGAAATAAAAAATAAAGCATTAACATTAAGTGATGGAATAGAGCCATTGTATTCTCATCATTCTCATGACCATGAACACGACGTTGAGGAGCATGATAGTGAAACGGTTAATCCTCATATTTGGCTATCAATAAAAAATGCAATTAAAATGATGAATAGTATTGTTAATAAAATGGTTGAAATTGATGAAAATAATAAAGCTTATTATGAGGATAATTATTTAAAAAACAAAGAATTATTTGAAGCACTTGATACAAAATATAGGGAAGAATTACAAGATAGAAAAACAAATTATATAGCTACAACACATGAAGCTTTCGGCTACTTATGCAAAGACTATGGGTTAGAGGAAATCGCAATTATGGGAATTACAAATGCAGATAGTCCTACGGCTTCGGAGCTTGCCAAAATAACTGATGAGCTTAAGAGCAAAAATATTAAAGTGATTTTTGGTGAAGCTAGTGAGTCATCATCATTTTCAGATGCCATTGCATCATCATTGAATATTAAAAGAAGCAGCTTAAATACAATAGAAGTTTTAAATGATTTGACACAAAATGAAGATTATATAAGCTTAATGACATCTAATTTGGCTTCTTTAAAGGAGGCGTTGTGTAATGAATAATGATATACTATTAAGTCTTAAAAATGTATCATTTGGATATAATGATGAAGATGTATTATGTGATATTAATCTAAATATTAAAAGAGGAGAATTTATCGGCATTGTAGGTTTAAATGGAAGTGGCAAATCAACTCTTTTAAAGCTTATTTTAGGTGTAAATAAACCAACAAGTGGAGAGGTATTATTAGCACCAGGAATAAGAATGGGGTATGTTAATCAAACAATATCTACAGAAGAAGGGGGATTTCCGGCAACAATATTTGAGGTTGTATCATTAGGGTTAAGAAAAAAGCCTTTTTCAAGAATAACTAAAGAAGAACAAGAATTAGTATTAAAAACATTAGAGATTTTCAATTTAAAGGCTTTAAAAAATAAATCAATAAGCACTTTATCAGGAGGACAAGCTCAAAAGGTTAAAATTGCTAAGGTATTAGTATCTAATCCCGAGATTATTGTTTTAGATGAGCCAACGGCTGGTATTGACCTTGAATCTGAGGATATGCTTATTGAAATGATTAATCATTTACACGCTATGAAAAAAACAATTATTTTTGTTTCCCATAATCCTTCAAATTTAGATAAATGCGATGCTGTTTATCAGGTAAGAGATAAGGGGGTATTTTTAAATGCTTAATTATTCATTTATGAGATATGCCTTTATTGTTGGTATAATGCTAAGCCTAATTATTCCTCTTGTAGGACAAACAGCGGTTTTAAAGCGACTTTCAACTAAAGGTGATGCTCTTTCTCATACAGCCTTGCTTGGGGTTGCAATAGGTCTTGTAAGTGGAGCCAATCCGTTAGTTATTGCGATAATTACTTGTATTATAGCATCCCTAGTAATTGAATTTATAAGAAGAAAATTTAACAAATATTCTGAGCTTTCTGTTGCGATTGTTATGTCAGCGTCTATTGCTTTTGCTGCAATTATTTCGAATTTTGCAAGTGGTAATTCCTTTAGTTCTTATTTATTTGGTTCTATTCTTTTAATTAGAAATGTTGAATTAATTTTTACTATTATAATTTTTATCGTAACAATTATATTTTATATTGGCTTTTATCATCAAATTATGTATATAACATATAATGAGACGCAGGCTCGTCTTGATGGTGTTAAGGTTAATTTAATTAATTTAGTAGAAACAATTTTAACCGCTATTATTATTGCTATAGCCTCTAAAATAATTGGTGCCTTAATGGTTTCAGCCTTGATGGTAATTCCTTATGCAGCCAGTATGCAATTAACTAAAAGCTATAAAAGAAGTATGATTATCTCCTGCATAATTTCTTTACTTTCAGTTGTTTTGGGGCTTATAATTAGCTATTATGCAGATTTCCAACCAGGTGGTACTATTGTTGTAATTGCGGTTATATCTTTAATTATTACAATGATCTTAAATCATATTTTTAGATTTACATCATAAGGTAGTGGAAACACTACTTTATTTTTTTATTAAAATAATATATAATATTGCTGATAAATTTATGGTGGTGAGGCAATGCTTAAATGTGGTATTGATATTGGAGGAACCAATATAAAATTTGGCTTTTTTGATGGTGAAAAAAAGGTAAATTCAGTGGTGATAAAAACCCCTAAGGTAAAGGAAAAGGTAATTCCTTCAATTGTTTGTGAAATTAAGAAAAAATATAAACCAAGTGATATTTTAGGTTATACTGTAGCTATACCAGGTGTTGTACTTAATGATGTTGTTGTATTTGCACCTAATACGGATATTTTTGGCTTAAATTTTAAAGAGGAACTAGGCTTATTACTTGAAAATGATAATATAATTGTTGAAAATGATGCTAATCTTCAGGCTATGGCAGAGGCTAAAGCTACAGGCCTTGATGATTTAATTTTAATATCAATAGGAACAGGCTTAGGTGGTGGAATCATTATTGATGGTAAGCTTCTTAATAAAAATGGCTTTGCAGGAGAAATTGGCCATATAAAGGTTCATTTTGGGGCTAATAGTCGAATGTGTGGTTGTGGTAAGCTTGGATGTAGTGAGGCTTATGTTTCTTGCAAAGCAATCGTTAAGGATTATAATGATATTAATCATACTAATGTTAATTCAAAGGAATTATTTGATTTAGCTAGAGCTAAGGATAAGCTTGCGATTAAATGTATTAATGATTGTGCTAGATATCTTGCTATTACAATTGCTACAGTTGTAGCTACAACAGGAATAAAAGAGGTCCATATTGCAGGAGGACTTTCTAATGCAGGAGAGGCTTTTTTAAGAAATGTAAGGTATCATTATCCTAAGTATTGTGTAAGAAATATGGAGGATGTAAAAATAAAGCAAGCGTACCTTCAGTATGAAGCTGGTACCTATGCTGCAAAATATTTAATTGGAGATGAAAAGAATGCTTGAAATAAAAGGATTAACGAAGAAGTATAAGAATGCAGATAAAAATGCAATTGAGGATATTAATCTTACAATTGAAAATGGTGATATTTATGGTTTTATTGGTCCTAATGGTGCTGGAAAGTCAACAACCATAAAATGTCTTGTAGGAATTCATTCCTTCGAAAAAGGAAGTATAATGCTTGATGGGTTATCTATTAAGGACAATCCAATTGAATTTAAACACCAAATTTCCTATGTTCCTGATAATCCGGATTTATATGAATTTTTAACAGGCATGGAGTATATTAATTTTGTTTCAAATGTATATGATGAGGATGTTTCTAAAGAAGATATTATTAATCTTGCTAAGAAATTTAATCTTGAAAATAACCTTTTAGAGCCGATTAGAACCTACTCTCACGGAATGAAACAAAAAATTGCTTTAATTGGAGCGCTTATTCATAAGCCTAAGCTTATTGTTTTAGATGAACCATTTGTAGGTCTTGATCCGAAAGCGGCCTTTGATCTTAAGGAGATTATCAAAGAACTTTGTCAAAATGGAATGATGGTTTTCTTTTCAAGTCATGTTCTTGAAGTCGTAGAAAAGTTTTGTAATAAAATAGCGATTATAAAAAATGGTCAAATTGTTAGTAGTGGACTTACAGATGATGTTAAGGGCGATAGTTCACTTGAGGAGGCCTTCTTAGAGCTTTATGACAAAGAGTAATTTTTGGCTTTTAGTTAAAACTAATTTAAGAGGCGCTTTTGATATAAGAAGATACAAAAAGAAGGCTGCCCTAACATCATTTATTACCTTCTTCGTTTTGATGGGCTTTTTGTATTTGTTTTTATCTACTATTGTTAATTTTACAATGTTTATGCAGGTTAAAGAAACTGGTGGAAATTATAATGATGCGGTTATAATAGCTTGTGGGTATTGTGCAATGATTACATTTTCTACTAGCATTTTTAGAGCAAAAGGAATATTTAATGGTAATGATTATGAAATGCTAAAGGCATTACCAATTAAAAATCGTTCAATTATTGCATCTAAGATATTTAGTATGTATATTGTTGAGGTTGTATATTCCCTTGTAATTTTGCTCCCTAATATGATTTTTGCAGTTTCTTTTACTGGAAATAGTATCTATATTTTATATGGAATATTAATTATTCTTTTTGTACCATGCTTTCCTATAATGCTTGCTACATTGATTAGTAGTATTTTAACGCTTTTAATAGATGGCTCACGTTTTGCAAGTATTATTAATGTTTTGGCCTATTTGGTTTTAATGCTAGTATGTATTTTATTTTCAATGCTGCAGTCATCTAATCATCTTGCAAGTGTTGCAGGTTTGTTTAGATATGTAAATCCAAGTCTTATATTTTTTGATATGGCCCTTAATGGTAAATATTTATATTTAAGTTTTTTTATTTTAATAAATATTCTTATTACTGTTTTTACAATAATATTTATTGCAAGAATATATGATTTAGGACATAGAATAGCTGATATTAATACAAAAACTAAAAGACAGATTAAATATAAGAAAAAGAAGGGACTTAAGGCGTTGATGAGTATTGAATATAAAAAAATATTCTCATCTAAGCTTTATTTATTAAACAGCATTAGTGGGGGAATCGCCTCTATTGCCGTTATTGCTTCTATGTTTTTTACTTTAGGTTCACTCGAGGGTGACATGTCAGTCCTTAAGGATTATACTTATATGTTTGCCCTTTTACCAATGTTTTTTTCAAGTATTGCTGTACCATCAACATCAACTTTTTCTTATGAAGGTAAGAAAATTTGGCTCTTAAAGGCTTTACCAGTAGATGCTAAAAAGGTGTTTAAGGCCAAGATTTTAGTATCAATATCACTTTCATGTGTTGCTAATATAATAGGAATGGTGCTACTTGGTATTTGTCTTAAAGCTTCGTGGTTTGACTGGCTTGTAATAGTTTTTTTGAATGTTTCTTATTTAATATTATGTAATATCATCGGTCTTGCAGTTAATAGTAAATTTTATCGCTTTGATTGGACAGAAGAAAGAGAAATATTTAAAAATTCTGCAAGTGTTCTTATAAGTACTCTTGTTGGCTTTTTAATAGAAATAGCTGTTGCATTATCATTAATTTTATTGGGAATTTTAAATAAATGGCTAGGTTTTATTACAACAACGGCTTTAATTTTAATCCCAGCATATTTTGTTTATTATTATCTAATTAAAAATAGTGCTAATATTTTGACAAAAATGGAATAAAAAAATATCAGCAAATGCTGATATCATTGGCTAGTCAATTGACTAGCTTTTCTTTTTTAATACAACTAAAATTCTTTCATCTTCAGGCATTAAATCGTCATTAAAATCGCCACTTATGTTTAAAATTTCAAATTTATTTAAGTCAATAAAATCATTAATATCATAATAATACTCATTATATATTTCATGAATATTTGTCTCCCCATTTATTGTAATATTATGTGTTAGGATATTAGGAGCTTTAAGGTTTATTTTCCAGTTATAGGAAAAGTCATCGAATTCTTCACTAATATCAGTGTTGTCCATTGCTTCATATTTTGATTTCGAAAAGAGGTCAAAAAGAAAAACACCATCGGAATTTAAGGCATCATATACACAGCTCATCATATTTTTGACATCATTAAGAGACGGTAAGTGGTTAACGGAGTCGAAGTAGCAGGTTATGACATCATACTTGTTTGGAAGATTAAATGAAGACATATCCTTAACATATAGATTATTTAAAATATGGTAGGCTTTAAATTTATCATTTGCAAGGCTAATCATTTCACTAGATAAATCAAGACCATCAACCCTGTAGCCTTCAACCGATAGCAAAATAGCTAGAGTACCTGAACCACAAGCAAGATCAAGTATTGTTTTATCCTTAGAAACATACTTTTTTGTATAATTTAACCAATCATGGTAATCAATGTATTCCATTATTTGATCAAAATAGTAGGAGAAACCTTTATATTCATTCATAATATCACCATTAGAAATATATCATAAGGATATATAAAATGCAATAAACTATTATTTACTAAAAAGTAAAATAGTTGTAAAATAATAATATATGCGTTGGAGGTTTTTATGAAAATAGCAGCTAAATTTGAATTTGTATCTAAGGAACAATATCTTAAGGATTTTGAGTTTAAGGAGGATGCTTGTGAGGTATATTCTAAATTAAAAAAGCCTCATCGTGCAACAGCAATGTCAGCTGGCTATGACTTTTATAGCCCTTTTGATTTTCATCTTGAACCAGGTATGACAATTAAAATACCAACAGGTATTAGAGCTAAAATGCCTGAAGATTATGTTCTTATGATTTATCCAAGAAGTGGACTTGGCTTTAAATATCGTCTACAATTAAACAATACAGTAGGAGTAATTGATAGTGATTATTATAATGCTTTAAATGAAGGCCATATTATGATTAAAATTACGAATGATTCAAATGAAGGGAAAGCTTTAGATATTAAAGCAGGAGAAGGCTTTGCCCAAGGAATCTTTATGCAATATGGAATTGTTGAAGATGACGATGCTAAGGATATTCGTGTTGGTGGCTTTGGGTCTACTACAAAGTAGTAGTTGTTAAATTAAATATATTGTGATATAATGAATTTATTTTGGAGGTTATATTTTATGTCAATTGAACTAAAAAAATTATTATTTCCCAATGTTACATTAACAAGAGAGGAATTATTAAATAGATATCCTGAAAGAAAGGTAAATGTTGTAACACGTTTTGCACCAAGCCCTACAGGCTTTTTACATATTGGTGGCGTTTATACATCTTTAATTAACAGAAAGCTTGCTAGTCAAAATGATGGTGTCTTTTTTCTAAGACTTGAGGATACTGATAAAAAAAGAGAGGTTCCTGGAAGTAGAAAAATAATTACAAATATTTTTAATCATTTAGGAATTAAAATTGATGAGGGTGTTGTATCTGATACAAAAGAGATTGGTTTATATGGCCCATATGTACAATCTAATCGTGTTGAAATTTACCATGCTCTTGCAGCATATCTTGTAGAAAAGGGCTACGCTTATCCTTGCTTTGCAACCGAAGAGGAGCTTGAAGAGCTTCGTTCGAGACAAGAGCTTGAAGGGAAAACTCCAGGCTATTATAAAGAATATGCAATCTACCGTGATTGTCCTCTTGATAAAGTTCGTGCTTTAATTGAAGAGGGCCGCCCTTATGTTTTAAGATTTAGAGTACCAGATGATGCACATGAAAGAATCCAAGTTAAGGATTTAATTAAGGGTGATCTTGAAATGGATAATAATTTTAATGATTTTGTTTTATTAAAAGCTGATGGTATTCCAACCTATCATTTTGCACATGCTTGTGACGATTTTTTAATGCATACAACTCATGTAATTAGAGGTGATGAATGGATTTCATCTTTACCAATTCATGTTGAACTATTTAATGCTTTAGGCTTTAAACTTCCAAATTATGCTCATGTTGCACCAGTTATGAAGCTTGATGGTGAATCGAGAAGAAAACTATCTAAGCGTAAGGATCCAGAGTCAAATGCAGAATTTTATTTAGAAAAGGGTTATCCTGTTAAAGCTTTGTTTGTTTATTTATATACATTAATTAACTCTAATTTTGAGGAATGGTATTTAGCTAATAAGGATAAGGATCTTGATTCATTTGAAATGACTTTTGATGCTATGGCTAAATCTGGTCCTTTATATGATATTGAAAAGCTAAATAATATATCATCAGAAATGATTTATGATACTCCCCAGGAAAAAAATATTGAAAATTTACTTGCTTGGGCCAATGAATATAATAAGGATGATTATGAAATTTTAAATAATGATCTTGAATTTGTTAAAAAGATTTTATCGACCCAAGGGCCAAATTCACGTGAGCATCGTAAGGATTTGAAAACATATTCTGACTTTATGGAAACATTTGGCTTCTTATATGATGATTATTTTAAAAATATGTCTTTTGATGAGATAAATGCTTTTAAGGAAAATGTACCAAGTGAAAGAATTAATAAAGTACTTGATGCTTATATTGATTACTTTACAAATACTCCTGAAGGTACAACTCTTAAGGATTTAGCTAAGAATTTAGGCTATACGGATAAGAAAAAGTATAATAAGAATCCTGAGCTTTATGTAGGTTTATTTACCGAATTCTATCAAATTTTAAATTTAGCATTATCTCATAAGGTTAATTGTATCTCAGTTGAGGATGTTATTGATGTTTTAGGTAAAGAGAAAGTAATTGCTCGTTTAGGAGAACTTAAGCAATGGATTTAAAAACTCCTATTTTAAAACTACGGGAGACTAAAGTTTTAAGAGGTCATTATCCTATTATTATTAAAATACCTGCTAATTATGGTCATATAGTTGAAAATAAAAAAGGATATTATGTAATTACTTTGACTAATGATAATAATCTTCGTTTTTATGGTCTATCTAGTTTTTTTATGAAGTATCAGCCTAAGCGTGACTTTGAGATAAAACTTAATATGTTTAAACATTATGCTTTTATGCCCATTGGGAAAAATTTAAGACAAATTATGCTCATTAATGAAAATGATTTTTTACCTGTTCGGTTTTTTGCAGGAATAAAAACATCTTATGAGGGTGAAGCTAATGCTGCGTATTTATGCAAAAGATTTGATGAATTAGGTATATTAGAGGTAAAAAAGGATTATGACACAACCACTAAATGAAAGAGAGCGTAAGGCTTTAATAGCTAAATATGAGGGAAATCGTAAGAAAACCTCATTTAAGGATAAAAAAGAAATGTATTTGAAACAAACAGACCGTAATTATAAAGACGGAGATAGGAATTAGGTGATATGATGCAAGCGGGTTTAAGCTATGAACTAAAGATTATTCGAAAAACCGATTTAGGGTATATGCTTGGTGAGGAAAATGATGATGTATTACTTCATTTTAAGGAAGCTCATGGAGAACATAATATTGGTGATACATTGCATGTTTTTATTTATTTTGATAAAAAAGGAAGGTTATGTGCAACTGAAAATGAACCTTTTGTATCTTTAAATAAGCCAGGATTTGCGAAGGTTTGTGATGTAATATCATCTATTGGCGTCTTTGTTAATATTAATACAGGAAAAGATATTTTAATTTCAAAGGATTATCTTCCTTATGCCTATAATATGTGGCCTAATGTAGATGATACTCTTTTAATTGAACTTAAGGTTAAAAAGGATACCATTGTAGGTAAGCCTTTAAATCGATTTGAAATTGATGATATTCATACGGATGTATCTTATGAAATAAATACCTATCAAGAGGCATATGTATATCGAATTGGTGAGGCGGGAATCAATTGTGTAACAAAGGATATGGTAAATGTTTTTGTACATAAATCAATGATAAGAGATACCTATCATGTTGGACAAATGGTTGTTGTAAAAATAGTTTATAAAAATGCATCAGGCTATAATGGCTCATTTATTGAGCATAAAGAAAAAATGATAGATAGTGATAGAGAAATCATTTTAAATTATTTAACGGTAAATGGGGGAAAGATGCATATTGATGCTAAAAGCTCAAGCGAAGAAATTGAAGCTAAGCTTCATTTATCGCGAAAGGCCTTTAAAAGGGCATTAGGTGGTTTATATAAGGACCATATTGTGGATTTTAAAGATGGTTATACAATTAAAATAAAATAAAAAAGTAAACTATTTAAGCTTACTTTTAATTCTTAAGGCTACAATTGATTCTTCAAGGGTAACAAATTTGGTTTTGTCCTTTCTTTTTTGGGGGACGGGATCATATTTCATTGGATGAAGAGGATTACATTTTATGATTCTTTTAATCGTAAGATAAGATGCATAGGGTGTATTAAAGCGTTTATAGCATTCCTTAGCATATTCTGAGCAGGTTGGAATAAAACGACATTTCTTAGTTGTATGAAGACTTTTGTCATGTTGATAATTTTCAATTTGTTTAATAATCCATTTCTTCATCTTATCACCTATGCTATTGTAGCATGAAATTTTAAATTATAAAATGCTTAATTTATACATATATATAAATATGTAGATTAGCAAGGAGGATTTATGGAAAATTTTCATTATAATGTTGGTATTATTGGCGCTACAGGTATGGTTGGTCAAAGATTTGTAACTCTACTTGCAAGCCATCCTTGGTTTCATATTAAGGCCTTAGCTGCATCCGCTTCATCAGCAGGACATACATATAAAGAGGCTTTAAATGGCCGCTGGGCTATGGAAGGAGAAATTCCTTCATCTGTTAAGGATATGATTGTACTTGATGCCACAAATGATGCTAAAAGGATTGCTCAAGAGGTTGATTTTGTTTTCTGCGCAGTAAATATGAAAAAGGATGAAATTAAGGCCTTAGAGGAAATGTATGCTAAGCTTGAATGCCCTGTTGTATCAAATAATAGTGCACATCGTAAAACACCTGATGTACCAATGATTATTCCTGAGGTTAATAGTGATCACTTAAGGATAATTGATGCTCAAAAAAAGCGTTTAGGAACTAAGCGTGGCTTTATTGCGGTTAAGTCTAATTGCTCTTTACAAAGCTATGTGCCTGCTCTTGCACCACTATATGATTTAGGAATTACTGATGTTGCATGTACTACTTATCAAGCTATTTCTGGTGCTGGCAAAACATTTAAAACCTTCCCTGATATTGTAGATAACTGCATTCCTTTTATTTCAGGTGAGGAGGAAAAATCAGAAGAAGAGCCACTTAAGATTTTTGGTCATATTGAAAATGATAAAATTGTTAATGCTACCACTCCTAATATTACAGCTCAATGTGTAAGAGTAGCTGTATCTGATGGACATTTAGCTTGTGTATTTGTTAAATTTAAAAATAAGCCATCTAAAGAAGAAATCTTAAAAAGATGGAAGGAATATAAGGGCGAGCCTCAAGCATTAGATTTACCATCTGCACCGAAGCAATTTTTAACTTATTTTTCTGAAGATAACCGTCCTCAAACAAAACTTGATCGTATGCTTGAAAATGGTATGGGTATTTCTTTAGGAAGACTTAGAGATGATAAAATTTTTGATTATAAGTTTGTTGGTTTATCACATAATACTTTAAGAGGGGCAGCTGGTGGTGCTGTATTGCTTGCGGAATTATTATGTAAAAAAGGCTACATCCAAAATAAATAATTAAAAGAGATTAGTTTTATGCTAATCTTTTTTTATACATATTTATAAAAAATGTATCACATCAATAAAAACGCTTTCATAAATATGCTTATTGTGTTATAATTTACTCACTTTGAAGGAGAAGATATAGATGAAAAGATTAAGTAAGGTATTATTATCGGCAGGTTTAATTTTAGGCCTTGCGTCTTGTGGTGATGTAGTGTTAGAAAGTACAAATAATGTTACAACAAAACCTACGGAAGTAAAGCCAACACAAAAGGCAGAGCCTACTCAAAGTGAAACACCTAAATCAGAGGCTTATAAAAAGGTTGTCGGACTTTCAGCTAAAACTAAGGCAAATATGTCAGCTTCGGGATACTTATCAGATGTTAATAATGATTATTCTAAATATGTGGGAACTGATGCATACAAAGTTGTTAATACACCAGAAGAGTTAGTTGAGGCATTGTTGCTTGCAAGATTAGATTATGAAACGAAAGTAACAGAGCATGATGAAGGCTATATTGTTAGAAATAATGTTAGAAAAAATGAAACTAATTGGAAAAATGCTATTGCCAAAGGATTATATTTGAAAAAAAGTGATGGAACATATACAAAAATTCCTGATGATACTCCGTTTTCAGATGAAAGCTATACAACAGCTATGGTATATTATGAAGATTCACCTTTAGTTAGTGCTAAATATGTTCAAACATTAAAAAAGGAACAAACAGTACATGTTATTGAAATAGCATCAGATTTAAATTTAGGCTACAATTTGATTTCTGAAGATGCTAAAAAAAGTGGTCTTGTATCTAACTATATTAAGGAAAAAAATGCTAAAACAGTTACAATGTCTCAAATGGCAACCGAAAATGGCATATCACAAATTGCGATTGAAAGAACAAATGATTTATTAATTTATTCAAAAAATGGAGCCCGTATTACACATGGTGGCTTTAAAATCAATTATTGTAATAATGTATCAATTAGAAATTTAGATATGGATGAAATGTGGCAATGGGAGGACACTTCAAATCCTAAGCAAGTTAAAATGGGTGATTATGATACCTTCGGATGGGCTTATTTTAAAATTGGATTTTCTGACAATATTTGGATTGATCATTGTAGTTTTGGCAAATCCTTTGATGGACAAATTGATGTTGCAAATCCTTATTACGAGTCACTTGGTACAGCATCCTCTGCTCCATATAATGCGGATGGTACATCTGACGTTCATATTTCTTGGTGTGATTTTCATGCCGGTGATAGCAGCGAGGATGGATATATCTATAAGATGATGAAGAAAATTGAAGATGAATACGAGGCTGCTAATGGTGCTAGTACAAATAATTTATATTATAAGGCTTTAAGAGATGCAGGCTTAAGCTTTGAGCAAATTTTAAAAGGGATTGCTATTCCTCAAAAAAAGGCTTTTTTATTAGGTGATTCTGGTAGTGAATATTATTATAATTTAAATTTAAATGTTTCTATTGCTAATTCTAAATTTAAAAATATCGAGGATCGTATTCCTAAGCTTCGTGGTGGAAATGCTTATATGTATAATTGTATTGTGGATAATTTTGAATATATGAGCTATAGAAGTCAAATGAAGAGTATTGCTGCATCTGCTGTTTCAAAAATAAATAGTAGCTGGAAATGTGCATTTACATCCCAAGGAATTGTTGTTGGAAATGGTGGTTCGGTATGTGCAAACAGCTGTATATTTAAAGGTATTCGGTCTTTAATTAAAAATAATGATTCTACAATTGTAAATGCATCAAGTTATGATGGTGCAACCAATAATGGTGGTTATCATTTAGTTAATTTTACATATCAAGCAACAGAAAGTAGTCCTATTATTAGTGATGAGGCTAATGTTTCTATCGATTGCTCAGGTGGTACAACTAGTACTTCAAACTTCAAATGGAATACATTAGATGGTAAAGAGCCTTTTAATCCTCAAACCTATTTATTAGATGAACTTTCTAGTATATTAGATTCGGATATTGGAGTAGGTGTTGTATCAGGTCTTGATGAAATGCTTTTAATTTCTAATTACAATAATATTAATTAAATAATTAATAAAAGAGATGATTTAAATATCGTCTCTTTTTATGTTTTTTTGAATTAATTTGTCAACACAAAAAGCGTTTTCATTAAGAAGTCCTTAAGCTTATTTTTAAATCAATTTAGCTAAAACTTTTCTTTTGGGCTTTTTTTGAGAAAAAATGGTAAAAAAAGTATAACAGAGTGATACTTTTGAAGCGAATTTTCGAAAATATAAAACTTTATAAACATTTGACAAATTTTAACACTAGTGCTAATATCAAATTATAAAATATTATATATTATTTTTAGTTAATTTGGAGGATATATGAAAGCTTATAATGATGATAATCGTTTTTTTAATTTAAGGTCTGATGTTTATTTTAAACATTTCTTTTCGATTAAGAAGATACTTGCTATCTTCTTATCCAATTTGTGGAATCAAAATGTAAATGAAGCTGATATTACATATGATAATACTGAATCAACCGTATTAGATGGTAAAAAGATAATTTATGATGTAGTAGCTTCGGTTTCACTTAATGGATATCAAAAGGAAGTTAGACTTAATCTTGAGATGCAAAATAGAAATTATGATTATTTAGGTCCAAGAATGGATTATTATTCATCAAGAAAATATAGTGAGGCTTTGGAAAAAAGTGAAAGATACGATATGGCTAATGTTGAATCAATCTGGATATTAGGGTTTGATGATATTAAAGATTATGTTAAAACTCCTACAAGATGGTATGAGGAAGCATATCTTTCAACAAGCGAAGGCGTTGTATTAAATGAACATCGACGTGTCAGTATGATATTCTTGAAAAATAAAGATAAGTGTCCTATAATAGAGTTAAGGAAAATGTTAGAATTCTTTGATATTGATAACAAGAATAATTTGCCTGTTGTTGAAAGTCAAGAGATGAAGGAGGCTTTAAATATGCTAATAGATATGAATAAAGATAGAGCCTTAAGAGCAGAAGCTTTTTCAAGGGAAATATTTGCCCTAGATCAAAATAGCCAGTTATATGAAGCCGAACAAAAAGGTATTGAAAAAGGAAAGGCTGAGGGAAAAGCCGAAGGGATTGAGGAAAACAAAAAAGAAATAGCTAAAACTTTATATTCATTAGGTCAAACTAAGGAATTTATAGCTAAAGCTACGGGGCTTTCTTTAGATGAGCTTAATGATATATTAAAGTAAAATTTAATCATTAAAAAATCAACACTAGAATAAATGGTGTTGATTTTTTTATTTTATACTATTTGAAATACTCATTTAAAATTTAAAAATGGACCAACCATAATGTTGATCCACTAATTTTTATTCAAAAAATTTATCAATAAGTGTTTTTTGAGTATCACTATATAAATCATAATTTGCTTTATATAGATCATATGTACTAATTTCTATAGACTTTGAAATTTTAATACCACTTTCATTTTCAGCAATTAGATACATATTTAATTTCATTGTTTTAGGCAATGTAATTTGAAGTAGCTTATTTGATTCTACAAGATTAAATAGTTCTAAATCTTTTCTTATTACATTACAAAATTCATTATATGTTTTCTCACCATTATATGATTCACTTATTTCATCATCATCAAGTGATGTCATAATAATGTAATACTTTGTATTGCTTTCATTATTATTAACAATTAAATTAGCCGTTAAAGAAAGAACCTCTTCTTTTGTATATCTAATATTAAGCGCTAAATCCATATCCGCAACAAAGTGCTTCAATTCTTCTTTAGGTTGAGCCTCCGCTAACTTATATGAAACTCTTAGGCTTCCATTTTTAGTCATTTCAGGAGTATTTCCTTTATAATTAACAAGTGGTCCTGTAGCCTCTACAACATCACCAACCTTAGGCTCATATGAACTATTTAAATCAGCTCTAAAGATAGTAAGATCATTTGTACCATCGGTAATTACAAAGGTTGTGTTCTTATATTGTGTACTAATATCAGTAACTGTTTTAACTGTACCACGAACCGTATAGGAAATAGATGTACCTGCTTCACCTGCACTTGCACAAATATCTAAGGCTTGTTTAACCGTTAATGAAGATGGAATATCATAGATAGCTTTGATTGTTGTTTTACTTGAAATAGTAACTGTTTCACCAGCCTCATAGGTGTTAGTTCCATCAGTAAAGTTTTTAAGATTTCCTACCCCATTAGGTGCCGTAACTAAATCTTTAGTTGGTAATGTAATTGTTTGAGATTCTCCATTTTTTACTGTGTAGCTTGTTACTACACTGCTTGCAAATGTACCACCATTTGCATCAAGAATAATCTTATACTCATCAGATGGAGTAACTGGAGTATCTGCATATTTGTTAGGGAAAACAATATCAACATATTCAGGATGATCAATATAGGGATTTCTGTTATGCTGGATTCCATATACTGCATCATTACGATTTGTTTCCTTTTCAGAAACCGGATCTTCATGTGACCATTTTGTAAATAAATTTAAGGCATAATCAGTTAAATAAGGATATGTTCCTTTAAAGACAACATTAGCACCACTTCCCCAAGTACCAACTTGTGATTTATAACGGGTAGCCATATAAAAATAGGTTCTTGCAAAATCACCCTTATATTCATCAATAGGTTCAAACACTATACCACTATATCCATCAAAAGATGAATGGCCGACCTTAGAACCATTTTTTGATGTGTAAGTAGCGTTACTTACCTCACCAAAAGGATAATTACTTCTTTTATTATTTACATATCCATCCGTTGGATAGACATGAAATAAATCTGATCTCATTGGAGATTTCTTATTAAACCAGCTTTGGGGAATAGAGTGCTCACGATTGAACATATCTCCTTCCTTTGAATAATTACCACCATGATCTCTATCAGCGTCATAATTTTCATTAGAATACATATCCCAAATAATATTAGAATTAGGCTTAATATCTGTTTTTTTATAAGCAGACCATAATCCATCATATCCAACATCTTTAGTTCCTTTACTAATGATTGATTCCAATGAATCAATTAAATTAGAACCTGATGACGTATCAACATTCGTATAATATGTATCATTTGAACTACGAACAATACTTGTATTTTCTTTAACAAGAGCTTTCGTTGTAAAAGCACTAGTTATAGCAAGTAATGAAGTCAATAATATATTTCTTATTTTCATATTTTCCTCACTCGTATAATATATTTGTATTAATTATTTGACGATTTGAGTAAGTGAATTTATAACATCCTGGCTCAAATCTAAATTCAAATTTAAATATTCGCTCGCAATTGATTTAAAAGAACCAATTGTAGCTTCAGTTAAATATAATTTACCATTATATTCCATATAAATTACTACAACAATTTTAGTATCATAGGACGCACCAATATCATCAATTCTAATTGATGTCATTCCACCTTCTGATGCAATATTTTTAAATTCAAGATATTTAATATTGTCATCATCTTTAACAACAGAAGCTGCGTCGGAAGCATTTGTAAGCCTAATATATTCTTTAAAATCAATATCCTTCATATAATCTTCTTTAGCAACTAATGCTCCAAATTTTACACCATCTAGATTCTTCATTTCTTCTGTTAGCTTAACACCAAAGCGGATACAAGCATTATCAATCGTATAATTAGTATTATCATTAGTTGACCAATGATATGCTAAGGAACGAGATATTTTTAAGTTTTCAAAATTAGCTGCTTCATCATTTTTAAATGTTGCTTTATAAAGAATTAATGGTCCTTGTGAAGACGCGTAAGAAGTAAATCGCGGAGCAGATTTATTGTAACAAAAACTAAACCCACCACTACTAAAATTAAAGCCACCCTTTTCTTCTTTAATTTCAAAAGGTGTACCTTCAGTTTCAAATTTGGAATTAGTTTTACCATAAATATTTAAATATTTATTTTGATTATTTTTTAATAACCATTTATTAGATTTTGACTCTAAATAGAATATTTCCTTTGGTGTATCACTACAAGCAAAAACACCATCTTTTCCAGTCATAAAATCAGATACCATATAATTAGTATCTCCACCAATTAAATAAATTCCTTCTGATATATCACTTAAGCTTTCGATTTTCTTAAAATTATAATCATCAAGCTTTAAGGATGAATCAGGTTTAGATGGTGTAGGATCTGGACTAGGTTTTGAAGGTTCAACTGGTTCTACGGGTTTAGTAGTACCCGCATATTTTGATGGATAAACATAATCAACATATTCTGGATGATCAATATAAGGATTCCTGTTATGCTGATAATTATCAAAAATAACATTATTACGATAAATTTCTTCTTTACTTACCGGATCATCATAATGCCATTTAATTAAGGTTTCTAGATTACCAAAGCGTCCATTTAAATCCGATGCGGAAGTAGTCTGGCTATTTACAAGCTTTAAATTATATTTTGTATTAGAACCATATCTGGTTTCCATATAAAACATCATTCTTGCAATATCGCCTTTTACTTCATCTCTTGGCTCAAATAAATCATTGTTTGTTTTATTACCATAAGCATCTGGTGTAGCATTTGGTACTTCACCAAAATCCTTATTACTACGTGTTGAATTAATCTTTGTTGTAGAAGGTCTTAAATGATGTGCATCACAATATGGTTCATATGATTCATTAGGAAAGCCATGAGATTTAGCCCACACATGTTCTTTATTCCAAGCACCTGATTCTAAGGCTCTTCCTGAATAGATACAAATTGCCTTTCCTGATCCTTTAGGATCTGGATCTGTATACTTTAATACAGTATTATTCTCTTTATATGAATGCTTAACATAATTAGCACTAATAATTTGGCCTAATGTTTCTTTAATAACTTCCGGATCATCATTTAAATTTACTCTTTTATAATAGCCTTCGGGAGCAACTTCATTATAGTATTTTTCATCAAAAAAGCTTGATGCAATGCTTTGTTTAAAGTTGACAACAAGGATTGTCGAAGCCAACAATCCTGTCATCATTATTTTTTTAATATTCATTTTACTTGCCTATACGATCGAATACGTTAAAACTAAATGAATTATCACCATCTTGGTTGCCATTACCCATAAGACCTGATGTTGCGATAACATCATCTAATTCGATTACCTCTTCTTTAATAGTTGGGCTTTCATATTTCTTTTTATTTTGTTCCATTTTTATCCTCCACTACTTTGATAATTGATTAAGTGAACCTTTTATTTGCTCATTTTTTAATATTTCTAAATCGGATTTTAAATATTCGCTAGCTATTACCTTTACAGAAGCAATCTTTTGTTCAGTAACATATAGCTTACCATTATATTCCATATAAATAACAACTACAAATTCTTCTGCTAGGGCTGAATCTAGATTATCTAAGCGTAATGATGTCATTCCACCTTCAGCTGCAATATTTGTAAATTCAAGATATTTAAGGTTTGGATCCCCAGCTACAACCTCAGCAGCACTTGTACATTCCCTAGCATATTCACTCAAATTGATATTGGCTACATCTACCTTCTTTGCAAGGATAGCACCAAACTTAACTCCTTCAAGAGATTTCATCTCTTCAGTTAAATTAACACCAAAGCGTAAGCTTACATTATCAATTTTATATGTAGTTCCATCTTCTGTTTGCCAATGATATGCTAATTGATTTTTAATTTCTAATTGTTCAAATAATTCAGCAGGAGTTAATGCCTCATATTTAGCAACAAGTACAACATCTTCTTGAATTTCAGCATTGAAATCATAGATAGTATCAGTACCTTCCTTGCACCAACCAACAAACTTATGTCCTGGAAGTGCAGGTCCTTTTAGATTTGATGGTTTTTGCTTAGGTAATAGCTGATCCTTTGCAAGTTCATTTCCTTTTAAATCCTTATATGTTACATTGATTGGAGTAACACCTTTAGCTTTATAAAGAACTAAATTTCCTAACTTACTTGTAAGTTTATATGCAGTAAATCTAGGTGAACCAGGATTAAATTGGAAAGAAAAGCTGTCATTAATTACAAATTGGAACTCATCATCTACCATTTTTGGTTCAAAATATGTTTTTTTAGGCTTTGATAATTCAACCTTTTTTTCTGCAACAAGGTTAATATAATTATCATTTAAATCTTGAATAAGAATTTTTCCATTTTCAGCCTTAATACCATAGTAGTTTTTATATGTTACATCAGCACTGAAAATACCACCACTAATTTCACCCATATAATAATTAGTATTAGCCTTTTCATTATATCCACCAATTACATAATATCCAGTTGTTAATTCTTCTAATGTGCTAATTTTATTAAATGTATATCCATTTAATCTAATAATACTTGCATCTTCAAATTTAGCATAAATAGTTGTATTATCTGTAATACTAGTATTTTCAAAATCAAATTCAGTAGTACAAGTATTATCTGTATACCAACCAACGAAATTATAACCCTTCTTTGTTGGAGTTGATGTAGGCTTTGTAGCCTTATTTCCTGTAACTACTGTTTGAGATTCAACTGTAGAACCACCATCAGTATCAAATGATACAGTATATTTAGCTAGCCATTTAGCATATAAAGTTAAATCAGCACTAACCACTGTATTAAAATCATATTTATCAGTACAATTTACATCAGTATACCATCCATCAAATTGATATCCATCTTTCACAGGATTTTCTGGTTCACCAACAGAATTTCCTTCTTTTACTGTCACTGTATTTATAACTGTATTCTCATCAGATTTAAATGTTACATTATATTTTGTAACCTCCGCTTCAGGTAGGAACTTAGCGTATAGCTTTGTATCTGCAGCTACAATATCATTTTCAAAATCCCATTTATTATCAAAAGTAGATTCCTTGTACCATGCATCAAATATATATCCTTCCTTTACAGGATCAGCTGGTTTTGTAATTTTTCCGTTTTCTTCTACATTACATGCTAAATCAGTTAATTCAGCTTCACCATCATAAAATGTAACAGGATAAGATTTTGTAGGCTCACCTTCAAAATAATATATTGTATATGATTGGCAATATAATGAATTTACTGTGCAGGACATCACTATTGAAATATCACCAAACATGTAATCAACATTTTTTAATGCTTTAACATCAAATTCATAATCTGAATACGAAGTACTAAATGATTTGATATAATTACCAGAATATAAATTTCCTTCACCAATATCGATCTTAATTGTTCCAGCACCTTTGCTTTTATTTGTATGAGTCTTCATAACAATTTTAGACACTTTGATGCCATCAATATTTGTGAGTTTAAACGTCATACTATTATCTTTGGTAATTTGTTCCTTAGTCGAATAAGTATTTTTAAAAGAAGCATTGCTACCTTCTATCACTTGACCACTAGCAGTTACAGATGCAGAAGATGCTATAGTGTATTTTACACTCTTATCTTCCGCACTACTAACTTTAGCATTCATTAGTATTCCTACTCCTGTAAGAATACCAACTAACCCACAGCTAATTAATCTTTTTAGTTTCATTTTAACTAAAACCCTCCATATTTTTGTTTTTTGTACTTTTTGTTTTATTTTTTTGTTACTTTTATTTTTTTAATTTTCTTTAAAAGAATTATCAGATTCTAACATTAAAGAATATAAAGCTAGTACTTCATCAATAGTTAAATCATACTCTTCCCTATTTGTTGCATAATCAACTATATCAAGACCAACCAAATCAGCTCTTTCTTCAGTTAAGTATAATGTATCATTTGAAATTACATAGAATACAACATAATAAGCATCACTATATTTAACATCATCAATGCTACACATTAATACATTGTCCTTAATGGTAACTTCTTTTTTAATAATCTTATCATTTGAAGCTAAGATACCATCAACTGTTGTTTGATTATATGATTTAATTACTTCCGTAAAAGACTCACTTTTTAAATCATAAGCACTAATTAGTAAAGCACCATATGTTCCATTTTCAACTGTATTCTTGCTATTAAGCATAACACCAAATCTTAATTTTAAATTTGAAACGCTATACTCACCTTTATCATTTGATGACCAATCAAATGATAAAGAAGCCTTAACCTTACTTGCCGCAAATTTATCCTCAGGAGTTGCATTACTAACAATTTCATAAGTTCCACCACGATTAATTTCCGGTGTTTTATTATTATAGTTAATAATAGAACCTGTTATTCTAATTAAATCGCCTTCTTCAAGGGCTTCACCTTTTGTCGCCGCATATGCTACAAACTCATTACCTTTTGAATCCTTAATTGTAATGCTATTACTATCATCAACACTTACAAAATATCCTTCAACAGTATAAGGAATTGTAGTTTGAGTAGTACCCGTAGAATTAGCTACTTCAATAGCTTCTTCAACAGTTAAAATCTTAGAAGCTTCCCACTTTGCTTTAAAAATTGCCTTTGAAGAAATTTCTACAACGTCAGCTGATGCATAAGTATTTTCACCATTTGTCCAACCACTAAGCTTGGCATAAGGATATGGTGCAGTTGGATTATACTTTGATAAATCAATGCTTTCTTTTTCCCCTACATTCTTAGTAATTTTTACACCTTCACCATCAGCAAATTTTCCACCATTAGCATTAAAGCTAATATCATATGTAGTTTCTTCTGAATCACTTACCCAAGTAATTTTAATGCTATCAAGATATAAAGCTCCACTCTTAGATCTTAAGCCAATATATGCTGTATCACTTTCGTTAGATAAATCAATAGTAGTTGTTCCGTTTATAGCACTCTTAAGAAGTGTACCAGCTGATGTCGTATTATAAAGTTCAGTTGCAGCACTATAAGCACTAGATTTACCATAAATATCAAGCTGTGAAGATGCATTTGTTGTTTTAGCATTCCACTTAAGCTCAATTTTACTCACATGTCCTGCTGATACAGTTGTTACAATTCCCGAGTTACTATTTTTACTTCTTAATTGAATTGTTCCATTTGAGCCTGCAGCATTAGCTTTATAGCTTGCACCACTAAGAGAATCAAAGATTACATCCTTATAATTTGTTACCGCTCCAATTCCAAAGGAACTATTTGTAAGCTCATCAATCTTATCCTCAGCTCTAACATTTCCTGATACGGCAAATACAACTACTGAAGCTGTAAGAGCTAAAATACCATTTAAAAACTTTTTCATTCTAATACCTCCTAAATCCAAGGAAGCTCAGCTGAACCAGATCCAGCAAGAGACTTAAACGTAATTGTTACAGTTGCACCTGTTTCATCCATGCTATCAACAGTCATAGTAAAGAATAGTTTTTGTAACGAATCAGATATATAATTTTGATATACATCAATACCAAACTTATTAGATGTTGGTGTATAAAGGGCATCTTGATCTGCAAAATATTCAAGCTTTTCTTCATCAGTTAATTTCTTTTGAAGCATAGTATCGATAAATAATTCATCAGTTTCACTGTTATTATACTTAAATCCTGTAAAGTAAGATTGAGATTTATCATTATCAATTTCTTCTTGGGTCTTCTTTGTTGCATTTACATGCGTAACTCTTACACCAATTGCATCGGTAGCCTCATCTTTATTTATATTATTAATTATTTGTAAATCATGATTATTTAAACCACTACCATTATAAAATTCAATCAAGAAATACTCATCATAAATTGAAGATAATGTCTTATTAGTAACTAAAAGAACATTACCAGTTGTAGAGAAATCATCAATTCTAATCGTTGTAGTTTCACTTACAACACAAGGATCAACCCAGCCAAGTAACATCTTATTAATAGGACCATGGTCTCCGATATTATAATCCATCATATCAGCACCATATAAACCACCAAGAGCTCCTTGCTCCGAATCATAATCATAATAATCATCCAACCCAAGAAGATGACCTGTTTCATGAATATACGTATGAGCATCATAAGTTAAATCACTAACATCATAAGATGCATCATCCTGATTAGGAGTGATAAAATCAGTTCCTGCAAAAGCGTAATAAGAAGCTTTTTTAGAATCAAATGTTGTAGTAGATTCTGTTTGTGTTGTAAATGCCCAGTAGAATGAATCATTAGATTGATAATCTACAGGACTATTATAAATTAACCATACTGAATCAATATAGCCATCATTATCCAAGTCATAATCTGAGAAATCATAAGCACTATCAAAATGAGTAAGAGCTTCATCTAAAATATCATCAGATGGCATATTTGCACTTTCATCTTGATATTGTCTATTATATTCACTAGCTGTTTTAGATGGTGTAAACCATTCTGTAACCTCAAAATCAAGATTAAACTTATTATAACTAGACTTTTGATAGTAAGTCATAACAGATTCCCAACCAGTTTCCTTTTCTGTTCCCTTAAAAGCTTTAACAATACTATTTCTAACCTCATCTGTTTTTTTAGTATTATCAAGATTAACAGGAATTACTAAAACCTTAGGACTTCCTAAAGATGGCAATACATTTTTTGTAAGAGGACCATCCTTTTTTAAGCAATTATCAAAATGAGTTGTATTCAATTTGTTAATTTCTTTAAAACGAGCGACTAAAGTAATATCACTAACAATTGTTGTTTGTGAAAAATCAAAGGCCTTTGTATCTTCAGAAGACTCAAACCAACCTTCAAATAAATAGCCATCCTTTGAAGGATCAACTACATTATTAAGTAATTCACCCTTGACTAAACGTTCAACATTATTTTCTTCACCATTTTTAAGTGTTACATTAACATATTCAAGCTCTTTATCAAATTTAGCCTTTAATACTATCGTTTTGTTTTCAGTTAATTCTAATGCTCTTACACTATCAAGAAATACATCAGCACCAGCCTCATCAACATACCCAATAAATGTATAATCATTAAATGATGGTGTTATAAATGATACTAGCTTAGGATTAGAAATAACATCATATTTTACATCTTCACCAATGTGGTACTCAATCGTTAATAAATAAGTATCTTTTTTTACTTCTTCCCATTTTGCATATAAAATCAAATCTGAATTTACAGGGCTTGCAAAATCATATGCATTATTACACTCTTCGTCTAAGTACCATCCAGCAAACACATAACCACTACGACTTGGATTTGAAGGTTTAGCAACAGCCTCCCCTTTTTTTACCTTTTGAGGATCTAATTCTTCACCTGTGTTTAGATTAAAGCTTACTGTATAAATACTAATAACAGGAGCTGTTGATGACTCGACGGGGCTAGATATAGAGCTACTTGGAGTAATCGTACTTGTACCTTGTGAGCCACTTTCACTTGGAGTAATTGTAGGAGTTTCTGTCTTCTTACTACAACCTGCAAGAATAGTTGTACTAGCAAGAAGTGTTGTAGCTCCTAGAAGCATTAATTTTTTTAGCTTCATTTTGTTTCCACCTTTCTCAAGACAACAAAATAATATTAAATTTGAGCGTACGAAAAGCTGACCTTAAAAAGTCAAAATTATGAACATTTGATACAATAAAAAGGTTATCAAGTCAGTTCAAATATTAAGTTCTTTTGTTTTTGTCTTTTTTGTTTTTTCTACTTTTATTAAATATTAATGAAAAGAATTACTTACAAAAAAAGAGGACAAAAAGACCTCCCAATTACATATAACCAATTCTCCTATTAATACCATAATAATTTTATCGCTTTTAATAACTTTTAGCAAGGTTATTTGCTAAAAAATTACATTCTTTTTACATTCTATTCTCGTAAAAATATATTTTATATATAAATCGACAAAATATGACAATGTAAAGTAATTTTAATTAATAACCAATTTAATTTCAGGAACAATAAAAGCTATTACATCAAGCTCTTTGAAAGCGCTTTCACATAACAAAATGAAAGAAAAATTAAAAAAATTCGCATTTTTCGCCTCTTTATTATAAGGGAGGATAATTTTGAATAGTAATATAAGGAGGAACTATGACATAATCAATTTAGTAAATTTATTTCATTAAAATTCATACGAGGAGGTATCTATATTGAATAAAGAATTCGATGAAGACGTGTTTTATGATTTAAGATATGATGTTTATTTTAAAAACTTCTTTTTAAATAACAAAATGCTTGCAGGTTTTCTTTCTCTTTTGTGGAATACTAAGGTTAATCCTGAAGACATTACCTATGATAATACTGAATCAGTTTTACCTTTAGGTAAAAAGATTATTTATGATGTTGTGGCTAATGTTACTCTTCACGGGAAAGAAGAGATTAATGTTAATCTTGAGATGCAAAACTTGTATCATAAGTATTTAAATGAAAGAATGGCCTTCTATGCTATGCGTAAGTATAGTAACAAATTAAAAAGGGCTAATGAGTTTGGTAATATTTGTATCCAATCTATTTGGTTTTTAGGCTTTAATGACTCTAAATTCCATGATAACAATACTGAAAAATGGTTATCTGAATATAAACTCACTAATGAGGATGGTAATGTTCTAACTGATAAATTTAGAATCGACCAAATTTTCTTGAAAAACAAGGATAAGTGTCCTATAATTGAGTTGCAGGAGTTCTTTAAGTTATGTACTTCTTTAGATAAGCATAACTTACCAGAATTTAGTACTGAATATGCAAAGGAGGCTAAAGAAATGTTACTCAAGATGAACAATGATAAAGCCCTTAGAGCCGAATCATTTTCTCATGAAATGTTTTTAAGGGACCAAAAAGCTCAATTTAAAAGTGCTAGGGAGGAAGGACTTGAAGAAGGCTTAGTTAAGGGAAAGGCTGAAGGAAAGGCTGAGGGAAAAGCCGAAGGGATTCAGGAAAACAAGAAAGAAATAGCTAAAACTTTATATTCATTAGGTCAAACTAAGGAATTTATAGCTAAAGCTACGGGGCTTTCTTTAGATGAGCTTAATAACATATTAAAATAAATAATCTTAAATCATGATACCAGCATTATTGTTGGTATCTTTTTTATATATTCGATTAACTAATTGACATATAGTAATTTATAAAACATCATTTAATATAATTTAATTATGAAAAAATCCTATAAGAATAATCCACTTTTTTAGTGAATACCTTATAGGATCTAATTTATTATGTAAAACTTTATTTTTTATTTTTCATGTTGATCTAATACTTTAAATAGGTACTTTGCAACATTATGAGGTCCTTCATGCTCAAGGCCAGGAACGGCAAGCCTTGTATGAATTTCACCTACAGGCTTATGTGTTTTAAATAAGCATGTAAAATACTCATCAAGTAATGGATTACACAATTCTTGATTTTGAGTAGGTCCAAATGGATTAGCAAAATAGCTTGTAACAAGTCCTTTTTCACTTGTAGTACCCTTAGCAACACGAGCACCAGCCTTAAAGCAATTAATAGCATCTTCTACATTATCAAATAAATGAATAACCTCTTTGTCAGTATTATAATTATTAGCATAGAATACCATATCAACCTCATAACCCTTCATTATTTGAGGATACGTTGATACCGGAAGTACAATTCTAGAATTAACCTTATCTGGGTTTAAGAAAATAGCACGATCCATTTCCTTATAAGCATATCCATTTTCAAGGTCATCTAATCTAACGAATGCACCAGTTTCTGTTCCATAGGCCATAACCTTACCATTTTCAATTTTAAAGGTTCCCATATCATCAAAAACAGTTTGCATCGAAACGATATTTTTTCCAGCAACCATTCTTAAAGCCTCAAGTGATTCAGATTTTCCAGCACCACTATCACCAATTAGAACTACTGTCTTCTTCTTACCATTTTTTAAGGTAATATTTTGACAAGCACCATGAATTGGTAGGAAGCCATGCTTTATTTGCTTAACATTATGAAGTGTTAGAAGCATCTTTTTCATATAGCCAAAATAATCTATTTCTTCCCCATATGGTGCAAGACCAATATAAATATCATTCTCCTTATCATAATAATAACGAGATTTACCTTCAATAGGTGCACCAAAAATATAAATTAAATCAGGCTTTTTACCACTTATTTCATCCATATGAACAAATTCAAATAAATTAGATAAAGCAATACCATGGCTCATATAATCACGATGAAAATAAACATAAGCTAAAGATGCACCAACATGAGCAGGATAACAATACCAATCATTCACATCAAAATTAAGTGAAGCTAGCTCGTTAACATCTGTTTCATAATAAGTACCTGTTCTAGTATTTCTTCTACTATAGCTAATGAATGTTGGCTTAATTAGCACTGAATCAATAAAAGGAAGACCTGCTAAATTTTGATATAGTGGATAATTTTTAGTCCATGTATTATCGCAAATTGATAACGATGCATTAATACCTGCCGCTAACTGACGATAAATATGAAAATTAGTTCCTTGAACCTTTTGAGAAATAGAGCGATATACCTTTAAAATTAGAGCATTAAACTCCTCATTAGCTTCAATAAAGCTTAATGATTCAAGGCTATTTCTATTAGCCTCACTACGCATTAGGCCATAGCGTTCAAGATGACGCCAATAATCATAAAAGTTTTCAACTAAAACATATAAATTTTCATGTTGAAGTAAAATCTTTTTATAGGCATCTGACATTTCCATTACTTCCTTAATTGAAAAAGAAAGTAAAAATTTAAACATATTGATATATGATTTAACCGGATTTCTTACAATTTTAATAAGACTAATTAAGGTTTCATTCTTAGTACGATTAAGATGCTTTAAATAGCCCTCCCAAACACGGGCAAAGGCATCACTTGATAAAACCTCACTTTCAGTTTTACAATAAGACTCACTAAAATTAATAATAATTGATTTATCATTTAAAATATATTTTTCTTCCATAATATCCTCCTAGAATAAACCTTTAATTTCACCATTTATAACATCCATCTTTAAAGCTGCTGGTTCCTTAGGAAGTCCTGGCATACGCATAATATCGCCTGATGAAGCAACGATAAATCCGGCCCCAATTGATGGCGTTACACTATTAATTGTAATCTTAAAATCAGAAGGTCTACCAAGTAACTTAGCATTATCTGATAAAGAATATTGCGTTTTAGCCATACAAATTAAAGCATCTCCATAGCCAAGCTTTGTAAGACGAGCCATTTGATTTTTGGCGTCAGTCGAAAATTCAACTCCAGAAGCTCCATACATTTCCTTACAAATAGTTGTAATCTTCTTTTTTAATGTATCTTCTTTAGCATATAGATATTTAAAATTATTAGGCTTAGTATCAATTTCCTTAATAACCTTTGATGCCAAATCTAAAGCCCCTTCGCCACCAAGTCGCCAAACATCAGATAAACTAATTGGATGATCATTTTTCAAAGCCCAATCCTCTAAGGCATTAATTTCAGCTTCCGTATCAGATGTAAAGCGATTGATTGCCACTACATAAGGAAGACCAAATTTTTTAATGTTTTCAATATGACGTTCAAGATTTTGGGTTCCCTTAATTAGGGCATCAACATTTTCTATTTTAAGATCATCGTATAAAACCCCACCATGAAGCTTTAAAGCTCTTATTGTAGCTACAATTACAACCGCACTTGGTTTAATATTTGCTTCACGACATTTTATATCAAAGAACTTCTCTGCACCTAAATCAGCACCAAAGCCTGCCTCCGTTACAGTATAATCAGAAAGAGACATTGCCATCTTAGTTGCGATTTGTGAATTACAGCCGTGGGCAATATTTGCAAAAGGACCACCATGAATTAGGCAAGGAGTTCCTTCAAGAGTTTGAACAAGATTAGGACGAATAGCATCCTTCAAAATCATCATTAACGCACCAGTAATTCCTAAATCCTTAATGGTTACAGGTTCTCTATCATACGTATATGCAACAACCGTTCTATCTAGGCGACATCTTAAGTCCTCCATATCGCTTGCAAGACAAATAATAGCCATAATCTCGGATGCAACAACGATATCAAAATGCTCCTCACGAGGAACACCATTAGTAGGACCACCTAGGCCAATAACACCACTTCTTAAAGTTCTATCATTCATATCAAGAACACGATGCCATATAATTCTTGTTGGATCAATTCCAAGCTCATTTCCTTGATAAATATGATTATCTATAATAGCAGATACTGTATTATTAGCCATTTCAATTGCGTGGAAATCACCCGTAAAATGAAGATTAATATCCTCCATAGGAACCACCTGTGCGTATCCACCACCTGTAGCTCCACCCTTAACACCCAAAACCGGTCCAAAGCTTGGTTCTCTTAAAGCAATCATTGCTTTATGTCCTAATCTATTAAGTGCATCAGCAAGACCAATTGTTGTCGTTGACTTTCCTTCTCCTGCCTTGGTAGGATTAATCGCTGTAACAAGAATTAGCTTAGCATTTTTATTACCTCTAAAATTTTCATCTACCTTAGCCTTATAATTTCCATAGCATTCAAGCACCTCTTCGTTAATTCCTGCTGTTGCAGCAATTTCCTTTATCGGTTTCATTTTATGTGCTTGAGCAATTTCTAAATCAGTCATCTTCATTACACCCCTCATTCAAAAAAATAAAGCAGCAACAAAAAGTTACTGCCTCTTAACTAGTAGCGTAGATAGTGCATAAAAAGTTACATTTAACATAATTAAACACCATCCTTTTCTTTCTTGTAGTACCAAATTTACGGTTTGGCGTAGAAACTCACTTACCAATTAAAGCAATTATACAAGATAACCAATAATATGGTAGCACAATTTTCTTCTACAAACAATATAAAAATGATTTTTTTATTTTTTTCACTTAGATTTCACATTCATCCATTGTTTCTTTTATGATATGAACAGCCCTATAAACTTCATCAAGAGTAATTGATGAAAGAGTTACTCTTATTCCTGCACCAATTGGTAAAATATAAAGATTCTTCTTTTTTAGAAGCTCAAATAGTTTTTGAGGATTCTTACAAGGGATTGTTACAAAGAAGCCACAATCATAAGGATAATGCTTAAGACCTACTAAGGAAGCTTCCTTAATAAAAGCATTAGCTCTATCAATTAAAAGCTTACGAGCATATTCAAGCTCACTTGCGAAGGACTCACTATGTTCAGTTAAAACCTTCGTAATAATATTTTGTCCTAAAGTAGATGTCCCACTCCACATGCCTCTAGCACTAAAATCATTTGCCTGCTTAAAATCAGAAATAGCCGTCAATGACCTACTTAATCCTATTTGAGCCCCAATACGAAGACCATATAAGCCTAAGGTTTTTGATCCTGAAAATGCTAAAATAGTCATAACATTTTCATTAAAGTTTTTAAATAACATAATATTTTTTCTTGAAGCATCAAAGCCACGCTTATCATAATCAATATATGCCATATCATAAAGTAAAATAACTGGAGTTCCATCTCTTGATACCGAATTTAAAATATCTATAACACTAATCCATTCAACATAGCTCATTGAATAGCCAGTTGGATTTTGACATGGGTCATTAATTACAATTAAAACTCGTCCTTGCTCATGCTTTAAAAGCTGAACCTTGTATTCAAAATCACGCAAATTAAAGCCACCATTTTCATCAAATAGCTCGTATGTTTCATAACCTAAATGAGCCTCATTTGCCATTTGAATATAATTAGTCCACATAAGGGAAGGAAGTAATACCTTTTGTCCACAATCAAGATAATTACTAAAAGTATTACAAATAGCACCGCTTCCACCAGGAGTTGCAATACAACCTAAATGCATACTTTCCTTAATCTCTTTAAGATGCTCCTTAAATATCCACTTATACAAAGCCTCATGATATTTAGGATCTCCTGCAGTTGAACCATAAGAATACTTCTCAGAAGCTGATAATTCTAAAGATACAGCCTCAACTGATTTAAATGTTAAAAACTTACCATTTTCATCATAAAGCATACCAATTGTAGAATCAATAACATTAGGATTTAACGCTTTGGCTTCACGCGCTTCCTTGCCAATTTGTAAAGCATTTCCTTTCGATTCCTTTTTTTGAGCATAATCAGATAATATAGACATTTATAACCACCACTTTCTTATACTATTGTAGCATTATATATCTTTTTTTTAAAGTTAAAATATTGATAAAATTATATGTACCAAATAGGACATAACCAACAACATTTATTAATTAGCTTAAGCGTATCATTCATACATAATACAATTCCCTCATGAGTAATGCCATAGTTATTTAGTATAACAAAGTTTTTATCCAACTGATTAAGACTAATTTCTTTTTTTATTTCAATAGAGAAAAGATCTGAGGATTCTGTATAAACTAAATAAGCTTCATGTTGTTCTTTGTCACGATAATAATAAAAATAAAGATTAGAATCATAACCATGATTTTAAAATAGCAATATTTAATAATAGCAAATAATACAATTTACATGTAGTTTTTTAGCAAAATAACAACATCTCATATCATATAAAAAATAAAACAGGACTTTTTTTATAATTTAAACTGTTTAATTGATTATTTATCAAATAATTTAATATTTTATATACTATATTTTGTTGCCTTACCATTACCAGACACCTTTACATATCCTTTACTTTGTAATAATTTAAGTAAACGTAATGTTTTATCCTTTGTATAACCACATGACTTAGCTATATCACTACTTGAAGCATGTATACAATTACTTAAATAATTTATAATTTGTTCTTCATCAACTGAGACATTTAATTTTAAATCAACTAAAGGTAAAACGATTTAAATACTACTTTCATAAATTTTAAAATCAGGTTTAAACTTCATACTTTGATATAATTGTTTAATCCTTAAAATTCCAGTACCAAACATTTCAACATATTTTAATCTAAAAAATATATTAGCTAAAATTGGATTTCTCGGTTTAGAAACTTGACCATTTAAATATTCTTCTTTACTTATACTATGAACTAAGCCCCCAGGAGATATAATCTCAATCTTATCATTATACATAAATATTCTAATATTTGGAGTGTCATCCCAGGTCCTATGAATCAATGCATTTGCTAATGCTTCTCTAAAAGCACTTTCAGGAATCAATTCAATCCTATTTCTATTTATACCTCTAATTTCTTCATATGTATAATATTTATTAAACATAGTACAAGCAGAATCAAACATGTCAAAAATAGATTTATTTTTGACAATAATTCTATCCATTATTTGATTAATATTATCTCCAAACTTTATAATATCAACACCGGAAATATTGTTGTTATCAGAAACAATTAAAGCAGCTTTATTAAATTTACCATTATCATTAATCAATCCAAATG
>OJLA01000350.1_pt1 | contig 41253 bp, 35 predicted proteins | sample 1596611 | NCBI WGS metagenome assembly OJLA01 (sample SAMEA4350168, study PRJEB24818) | metagenome | biome: human; feature: gut; material: faeces | place: Denmark | collected 2013-09
CTTTAATAATTCCTTTTTTAGTATAAAATATAATTGAACAAAAATAGAAAAAATAATTGTGTAAATTAGCTTGTATCAATAATTTGAAAAGTTGAGAGCAACTTATTGCTTTTTTTTGGCTATATATTGTTAATTTTCTGTTGTTATGTTATGATAATATCGTAAGAAATTTATACGAAAAATGTAGAATATATTTCTTAATATAATATAAAAAAGGAGTTAAAACCATGTCAGAAAAAATACAAGAAACTCAGAAAAGATTAAAGAATTTAGGTTATTTTGCATCAGAGGATTTAGCCAAAATAGTTTTATTATTTGAAGCATCTGGAAAAAGAGATAAAAAAAGTATTCCTACTCTATTATTACAAGGCAAATCTGGAGCAGGTAAAACTTTCTTAGCAGAAACATTTTCTCAAATGATCGGTGCTAACGAAAAATTTGTACAATGTTTTCCGAGAATGGGAACAGAAAATTTTCAATATGATGTAAATATTGAAGGAGTTATGAAACAAGATGCAGATAGTTCAATAAAAGCAGGTATATTATTACAAACATTACAACAATCTCAAAAAGGTCCTGTAGTTCTTGTTATAGATGAATTAGATAAAGCAAGACCAGAAGTAGATTCTTTTTTATTAGACTTTTTAGAAAATGGAAGATTAACAACTGGTACAGATACATATGAAAAAGGTCAATATCCAATATATACATTTATTACTTCAAATGATAAAAGAGAAATTGACGAAGCTCTTTTAAATAGAAGTAAAAAGGTAGAAGTTCCTAGACCGAATAAAGAAATGTTTTTAGAGATATTAGGTTTACCTGAAAATCATTATTTAGGTTATATTTATGATAAATGTCCTAATTTCTCTATAAGACAAGCTAGACAGTATCTTGAAGATTTAGAAGTTTTAGGTACAGAAATCGATGAAGATGCTTTATCACAATATATTAATTTAGATGAATTAGATGTAATGTCTTTAGATGACTTGCAACATATAGGTGAAATTGAAAATGGTGATTTAGAATTTGAACTGCCTAATTTAGAAAGATGTTTTATTACTTTAAATTCTAATAATCAACAAGGATGGATGAAACTTTTCGAAGATGGTAATAAAGGCGGTTTTAGATTATATTCAGATGATGACGAACACGGAGATTTCTATGTGGATATAGATACTATAGAACAATTACAACTAGCTAGTCAATACATAAATTTTGATGAATATTATAATAAATATAGCGGCTGGGTTGAATACTCTTTAACTGATGAAGAAATGCAATCAGACAACATTGTATGGGCCGATAATAAAAATAAAAAGGATGGAACGAGATTTGGAATAAAAATAGATGGAGATAAAATGTTTAGAATTGCTATGAACAGAGGAAATACTTTTGTTTATTTAGATTCTGATTCTCCTAACACTTTAGAGTCATTTTTAGGACAACAAAAAGATGAAATTGAGCAAGAATATGAAACAGATTCAGAATATGGTGATAATGGTAGAGATTATGATGATTAGGAGGAATACTAATGGCTTTTCAATATGATATAAATAAAATATTTGCAGAATTAGAACAGCAAGTTAGAGAAAAAGAAAAGAAACACGAAAATGTCAATGAATTAAAAGAAAATAATCCTATCGAATCTCCAGAAGATGCTCCACAAACGCAAGAAGTTGCTCCTGCTACTTCAAAAACAACAGAAGATACTCACGGAGGAGATGAAGCGTCTAAAGAAATAAAAAATTCTCCCAATTCTGTAGATGGTGGCGAAAATCCTGATAAAGAAAATAAAAGTAAAAAAACTAAAAATACTGGTGAACAAGGACAAGGAGATGGACAAGGAGATAAAGAAAAAAAGGAAGCTAAAACAAGTAATGATAATAGGAATAAAGGAAATGGAGTAGGAACAGGAGAAAAACAAGATACTGAAAAGAAAGATAAAGAAAAACAAGAAGATTATTTTATAACAACAGAAGGAAAAAATCCTAGCAAAAATAAACCTAAAACCACCCCTGAAGATTTGCAAAAAGCTGTAGAAGAAATATTTGAAAAAAAGAAGAAAAAACAAGACGATTTTAAGACTCAAAATCGTCAAGAATATTTAAAAAAATATATATTAGAAATTATAAAAAAAATTGCTGCACAACATGCTGGTATTGATAAACAAGATGGTTCAGAAACCTATGATAAAAAACAAATTTTACAACATATGATAAAACACCAAAACTATAAATTATTAGGAGATAAATACGATTTAAAGGATGCAAGATATGTTCAGTTTTTTATTGATACATCGGGTGTTTATGGTTGTGGTTCTAATAAAATAATGCACGAACTTATGCCAGAAGTTATTGGTATGTTGGAAAAACAAGGCTATGAATGTTATATTGCTGCGTGTGGAAATGGATTTTATGAAAGAGATATGGTTGAAGATGAATACTATGGAACAAGAAAAACATTAGAAGGGTATAAAACAGGAAAAGTAAGTAAAATTGCGTGTCCTACTCCTCAAACTGCGGCTAGAATGGCTAATGAGGCAGAATTTTCTGTAATACTTGCTGATTTTGATGGATTATCTTCTATTTGTGAAATGGCTAATTTATGCCAAAAAGATAAAGTTCCATACTTCTTATCTACTGAAGATAGGTATCCTTGGGAAGATCCAACTCTACATGCTTGGGTTAATCCAGATTTATGTGATTATAATCCTAAACTTGTATATGATGTATCGATGGATGGAAATCCTACTTTAGAACAATATGAAGAAATGCAATATAATGATTATTATGATGATTATGAGCAAGATGAGGAGTATGAACAAGATGATGATTATGAGTATGATGATTAACAGGAGCTAAAATTATGATAGATAAAGTTTTTATAACAGGAAAATTGGAGAATTTTTTTAGAAAAACTAATCCAGAAAGTTTCTTAAAAATTTTTGTAATAAGTTTTTTATTTGACAAAATAAACTATATAGAAAAAATTGTAGGTCATGAAAATAGTTTGAATATGTTAGATAAATATATATATAATTTATGTCAAAATATAAGAGCATTTAAAAAAATAGATAAATATCATTCTATTTATGCTAAATATGATTTTAAATCTAAATGTCTAAAATATTATATAACTAATGATTATAAGAAATTTAAAAGTACAACTATATCGAATGAAGATAAAAAAGCATTTATAATTAAAGAATTTAAGATTATGATGTATAAGGAATTTGAAACAATAATAAATATATATTCTTTAAATGGCAAAATTGTTTCTAATGGTTTCTATATAGAAGACAGATATGGTAGATATCCAGATTATGAAGGAAAATTTTCTAATATAATTGACATATTTTCCGATGTAGAAGTTTGTAATATTACGAAACTAAATGATAAAATAAAAACATATGTAGATGCAGAAAAAAACTATTATGTATATGCAAAACACATTAGTCAAAGAAATTCAGAAGTAATGAATTATGTAACTTTATGGAGAAATTTTATAAATAATAAACTATATTATTTTGCAATTAATAATCCAAAAAAATATTCAGAAAAAATGATAAAGGACTTTAATGCGGAATATGATTATATCTTATCAAATGGGAAATATGAATTTTTACTAAAAAATAAAAATGTATTTTCTCTTATTGAAAATTATTTACTTCATATCAGAAATAGAATAAATGTTGACAATAATATACAATATCATCAAGATTTGAGTGTTATATTTAAAATGATGAATCATAAGAAACACATTAGTAAATTTTCAGAATATGTATTACATAGTTCAAATTCAAAAAATAAATTAAATTTTGAAGAAATATAGGAGGTTTAGTATGGATAAGAAATTTTTTATAGAGACAGAACATTTGGCTAATAATAATGCTGAAATTAATTTAATAAATCCAATTCAAATCACAAATGATAATCTAGTAAATGATTTCCTAAATAAAAATGTTTCTTTAGAATCTTTAATTGAAAATGAAATCTATAAAATCAAACTATAAAATGCCATCTATTGGCATTTTTTATTTAAAGATTTTTAATATTACATAAAAAAAGTACTTACTTATTGGTGCTAAGTAAATACTACATAAAATTATTTTAAAAATATTGTCAAGAGTACTGTTTTTTGGAGGCGCCTATCGGAGTCGGACCGATCATCAGAGTTTTGCAGACTCGTGCCTTACCGCTTGGCTAAGGCGCCAAATCATACAGACTCATGACATATATGGAGCAGGTAGTGGGAATCGAACCCGCAAATCTTCCTTGGCAAGGAAGTATTTTACCATTAAATTATACCTGCGTTTTGCTTGTTGCTATATTTAATTATATTCAAAAGCAATTAATATGATACCAAATATTATAAATAATGTCAATAGTTTTTAAAAATAAAATTCTGTAAAACGGTTTAATACGTTGCGGTTCAAAATTTTACAGGATTGAAGGTACGTCCCCACAATCCCGTTTTTTTACTTTTTAGTTTTGGCTTTTTTTGCAGTTGTTTTTCTTTTTGTTGTAGTCTTTTTAGTTGTTCTTGTTTTCTTTTCTGTTTCTTTTTTTACTTCTTCCGCCTCTTCTGGATTCCATTTTTCACCTGGCTTTGGCTTGTTCCAAGAAATATAATCACATGACGCTGGATTATTTTCGCAAATATAGTAATTTCTTTTTCTTTTTGTTTTTCTAACTTGAACTGTTGCTCCACATTTTGGGCATGGAACATCAATTGTTTCTATTATTGGTTTTACATTTCTACATTCTGGAAATCCAGGACACGCCAAAAATTTGCCATATCTTCCATATTTATAAACCATCATTCTTCCACATTTTTCACATTGTACATCTGATACTTCATCAACTAATTGTACATGCTCAAGTTCTTTTTCTGCCTTTTCAAGTTCTTGCTCAAATGGTCCATAGAATTCTCTAATTATCTTTTTCCATTTTTCTTTTCCTTCTGCAATTTCGTCAAATTCATTTTCAATTTTGGCTGTAAATTCCACATTTACAATATCTGCAAAGTTTTCTGTAAGTAGTTTGTTTACTATTTTTCCAAGTTCTGTTGGTACCAATTGTCTTTGCTCTTTTTCTATATATCTTCTTTCCAAAATTGTTGTAATTGTTGGTGAATATGTACTTGGTCTTCCTATTCCTTTTTCTTCTAATGCTTTTACCAAACTTGCTTCTGTGTATCTTGCAGGTGGTTCTGTAAAACTTTGTTTTGGATTTATTTTGATTAATTTTACTTCTTGATTTTCGTCTAAGGCTGGCAACATTCCTTCTTCTTGTTCTTCTTTTTCGTCTGTTCCCTCAACATATAAAATCATAAATCCTTTGAATTTTAAGTTTTGTCCATTTGCCTTGAAATCATAGTCATTTGCTTTAATATTTACTGCCATTGTGTCATATACTGCAGGTTTCATTTGACTTGCCATAAATCTATTATAAATTAGTTTATATAATTTATATTGGTCTTTACTTAATTCTCCTTTTATGTCGTCTGGTTCGATATCTGAATATGTTGGTCTTATACCTTCGTGAGCGTCTTGGGCATCTTTACTTGTTTTGTAATACCTGTTTTCATAGAATTCTTCACCATATGTTGATACAATGTGTGTTTTTGCTGCAGCTCTGGCTTCTTCTGATATTCTTGTAGAGTCTGTTCTCATATATGTGATTAGACCTACAGTTCCTCTGTCTGCTATTTTTACACCTTCATATAATGTTTGTGCAACAGACATTGTTTTCTTTAATGTGAATCCTAATTTTCTTGAAGCCTCTTGTTGCATTGTGCTTGTTGTAAATGGTGGTGCTGGATTTCTCTTTTTCTCACCTTTTTTGATTTCTGATACTATGTATTTTGCTTTTTCTATGTCTTTTAAGATTTGGTCAACTTGTTCTTTTGAATTGATTTCTTGCTTCTTTCCGTTTTTTCCATAGAATCTCGCTTCAAATTCTTTTTTGGATTTTTCGTCTTTTAGGTTTGCATATATGTTCCAATATTCTTGTGGAATAAAGTTTTCGATTTCTGTTTCTCTGTCTACTATTAGTTTTACTGCAACAGATTGAACTCTACCTGCTGAGAGTCCTCTTTTTACTTTTTTCCATAGTAATGGACTTATTTTATATCCAACTATTCTGTCTAAAACTCTTCTTGCTTGTTGTGCATCAACAGTATTTAAGTCGATATTTCTTGGTTCTTTTATTGCTTTTTGTACTGCTGATTTTGTAATTTCATTAAAAGTGACTCTTGTTATTTTATCTTTGTCATCTTCTAATATTTTTGCTAGGTGCCATGCTATTGCTTCACCCTCACGGTCGGGGTCAGTTGCTAAATAAACTTTTTTTGCCTTTTTAGCGTCTGTTTTTAAAGATTTTATTAAATCGCCCTTTCCTCTAATATTTATATATTCAGGTTCAAAGTCATTTTCAATATCCACACCTAATTTTGATTTTGGTAAATCTCGTATATGTCCCATTGAGGCTACAACTTTTGTACTGCCTCCTAAAAATTTTTTTATTGTGTTCGCTTTTGCAGGTGATTCTACTATTATTAATTTATCCGCCATGTTTCCTCCTCTGTTTTTATTATATCTTTAAGTATTCTAGAACATTTTTTCATATTTTGCAAGTTTTTTCTAATAAATCCAGAAAAAAAATGTCCTTTTGGATACAAAAAGACATTAAAATTTTTTTCTAAATAAATCCATTATTACTTCTTCTGAATTAATTGGAGTAACTTGATTTTCTTTAAAAATATTTAATATTTCATTTGCTTCTATTTCATCATTAGTAACATATTTTATACTTTTATTTTCAACTTTAGTACAATCTGGTCTATATTCCGTTTTTACTATTTCTATTCCATATTTTGTTTTTTCAAATGATTTTATTACATCTTCATTTATTTGTTTGTAATACTCCAATTTTATTGGATGCTTTATCCCTGACTCATTCAGTAACTCTTTTTTTATAAATACACTTCCAAAAAATGTTTTCAAAAAAATCCCCCTTTTTATTTTTCTTTTGTTGCAACGTATTAATATTACTACTAATTTCAATGGTTTGCAAGGATTTTTCATCGCAATTTTTGACATTAAATTTTCTATTTTTTTATGTTTTTTTATTTTTCTTTATAGTTCGACTTTATGTCTTAAAATATTTTTTTATTTTTGACATTTTTCGATTATATTAGTCTTTTAAAAAATTTTGTATTTCATTTGCCAAGATTTCTTCTTTTCCTGTATAACTATGGTCTGCTCCATCAATATAACCAATATCTAATTTATCATTTTTTATTTTTCCTTTTAATTGTTCGCATAGTTTGTCCGCTTCTTGAATAATTAATTCTCTTTGATTTCCCCATCTCATAAATAATGGTACTTTAATATTGTTTAGTTCTTCAAAATTGTAATTTTTATCTGAAAACTTTGCAAAGTCTATGTCTTTGTTTTCAATGGCATATCGTAAAAACGTTTTTACACTGATTGGATGTATAAAACTTTCTGCAGGCATTAGTTGATTTTCCATTTTTTCTCTTTTCATATTTTTTGCATATGTTACCATTACAGGAAAGTCATCTTTTAAATATACTTGGATGGCAAATGGTATATCTACTAATGAAAGTAAGATTATTCCTTTTATTTTTTTTAGTATTTCTTTTTCATTTTCTTTAATTAATTTGTTATATGTGTATATTGTTTTGGTACACCCTAGGCTATGCCCCATGATATATATTTCTTTGTAGCCCTGTTCTATTGCATAATTTATGGTTCCTACAATATCTTCGTAACTTTCTGCTATTTCTTCATATGCAGTGCCTGCAAGTTCTGTTTTTTCTTTGCTTTCTTTTTTTATATAATTTACTAGATCATGTCCTCTATTATTGAATGCCAAAAAATCAATGTTGATTTCGTTTGCCTTTTGGGCTATTTTTTCGTCTCTTTTTTTGATGCAGTTTGTCGCCATTCCATGTACTGATATTATGATTTTTTCGGTTTTATTTGTGTTTTTATACATAATTCCATTTAATATTACTCCATCTTGGGCTTTAAAAAATATTGTTTCAGTATTTTTCATTTTTTATTTCCTTTCTGAAATGTTAAAATTAATAAAAAAGACATTCCTGTTTTACTTGTTTATCAATTGTTACGGTTCATGACCACCAAAAATTATTGGTAGCCATGAAGTGTAATAAGCAATTTTATGGAATGTCCTTTTTTCTAGATTTTCTCTACAATTTCATTTTGATTTTTGTATATACTATTTGCAGGCACTACTTTTCTCACAGATGATAATGGATATATGTTGCTATGACTACCGATTACTGTTCCTGGATTTAAAATTGAACCACATCCAACTTCTACTTCATCTCCTAGCATTGCTCCAAATTTTTTTAGTCCTGTTTCAATTTTTTCTGTATCATTTTTTACTACTACTAATTTTTTGTCTGATTTTACATTTGATGTTATTGAGCCTGCTCCCATGTGTGATTTATATCCCAAAATTGAATCTCCAACATAGTTATAATGAGGCACTTGCACTTTGTTAAATAAAATTACATTTTTTAATTCTGTTGAATTTCCTACCACTGCACCTTCACCAACTATTGCTTTTCCCCTTATAAATGCACAATGTCTTATTTCTGCATTTTTTCCTATTATTGCAGGTCCATGTATGTATGCAGTTGGTGCTACTGTTGCAGACTTTGCAATCCATACATCATCTCCTACTTTGTCATATTCTTCTGGGTCTAGTGTATTTCCTAATTCTATTATGAAATCATTTATTTTTGGCAATACCTCCCATGGGTATGTCGCTCCTTCAAATATTTTTTTTGCTATTGTTTCATCTAAATTGTATAAATTCTTTATTTTACATTCTTCCATATTTTTCTCCTTTTTTAGGGATTAGGGGGACGGGTCTCTAATCCCTATTTTTTTTATATTTTTTCGGGATTAGGGGACGGGTCTCTAATCCCTATTTTTTTATATTTTTTCGGGATTAGAGACCCGTCCCCCAATCCCGTTTTTTTATAGCCACTCACCATTTCTTTTAATATAAACTTTCTTAATACTTTGAACAAGCACAGTATATATTATAAGTAATAATACTACAAACGCATAATATTTTCCTGGTAAAATTTCAAAATTAAATGTTCCAACATTGTGTAACAATATCGGTGTAACTATGGTTCCTGCAATAGTAATCAAAGTTGAAATTGTTAAAAATTTATTTGCTCTTGATTCTATGAATGGCATTTTTGCAGTTCTAACATAGTGAATTATCATTGTTTCACTTATTAAACATTCTACAAACCATGCTGTTTGGAACCAAGATTGTTTGTCTACACTGTTGTATCCAAATACAAACCAAAATACTACAAATGCTATTACATCTGTTATTGAACTTGTAATTCCCATTACATTCATGAATTTGCCAAGTCCTTTTGTATCCCATTTTCTTGGTTTTTCCAAAAATTCTTTGTCTACATCATCATATGGTATTGCTATTTGTGATATGTCATATAAAAAGTCTTGTATTAACATTTGTATTGGCAATAGTGGCAAAAATGGTAAAAAGATACTTGCTATTAATATACTAAATACATCTCCAAAGTCTGAACTTAATGCCATTTTCATATATTTTATTATGTTTCCATACACTTTTCTACCTTCTATTACTCCATCATATATTACTTGCAAACTTTTTTCAAGTAATATTATATCACTTGCTTCTTTTGCTATGTCTGTTGCAGAGTCTACACAAATTCCTACATCTGCCGTGTGTAGTGATGGTGCATCATTTACGCCGTCTCCCATATATCCTACTACATGGCCGTTTTTCTTGTATGTTTTTACTACTCTTTCTTTTTGCAATGGGTTTAATCTTGCAAAAACATCAACTTCTTCTACTGCTTTTTCTAATTCTTCGTCAGACATTTTGTCTAATTCTACACCTGTAATTATTCTGTCAGATCTTAATCCTACTGTATTGCATATATTTTTTGTCGCATATGCATTGTCACCTGTTAGAATTTTTGTTTTTACGCCAATTTTTCTTAAATCATTTATTGTCTTCTTTACATCTTTTTTTGGTGGATCCAAAAATGCAACATATCCTACAAATGTCATTTCACTTTCGTCATTACTGTTAAAAACATTTACACCTGGATATTCTTTTTTCGTTGCCAATGCTATTACTTGCATTCCTAGATTTGATAAATTGTTTGCATTTACTTCTATTTGCTTTATTAAATCATTTGTTATTGGAATTATCTCGTCTTTATACTTTACTTGTTTGCAACATTTTAAAATTTCTTCTATTGCGCCCTTTGTAAACATTCTGTAGCCGTCTTCACTTTTTACAACAACACTCATTCTTTTTCTTGTATAGTCAAATGGTATTTCGTCTACTTTTTCGTATTCTTTTAGAACTTGCTTGATTTTGTGTTGATTTCCATATGCAATTACTGCTTTGTCAACTAAATTTTTTATACCAGTTCCATAGTAACTGTTTAGATATGCATATTTTAAGATGTCTAAGTCTTCTTCTCCCATTACATTTATATATTTTTGCAATGTTATTTTATCTTGTGTTAATGTTCCCGTTTTGTCTGTACATAAGATGTCTATTGCTCCTAAGTTTTGAATTGACTGTATATTTTTTACTAATGTTTTCTTTTTTGCTAGTGTTTTGCTTCCTTTTGTTAGATTTACATTTACTATCATTGGTAACATACTTGGCGTTATTCCAACTGCTACTGATAGTGCAAATAGCAATGCTTCCATTAGATCGTGTCTTATGAATGCATATATTACAAATACTGCTATTGATACTACTACCATATATTTTATTAGTAGTTTTGTGATGTTGTTCATTCCTTTTTCGAAGTTTGTTATCTCTTTTTTGTTGTCTATTTCTTTGCTCATTCTTCCTAAATATGTGTCAAATCCAGTTTGTATTACAACTGCTGTTCCGCTTCCACTGACTACACTTGAGCCCATTAAACAGATGTTGTTTATATCAAATATTCCTTTTGGTTCATTTGGTGTTGTTGTTTTTTCAACTAATACACTTTCTCCTGTGAATACTGATTGGTTCAAGAATAAGTCTTTGCTTTCTATTAGTATTACATCTGCTGGTATTATTGAGCCTGCATTTAGTTTTATGATGTCTCCTATTGCTATGTTTTCTACTCTTACTTCTTTTTCTTTTCCGCTTCTTACCACATTTGTGCTTGAATATATTTGTGCTTTTAGTTTTTGATTGAATTTGTATGTTGAGTAGTTTTGACAGAATTTTATGAATGCGCTTACTACTGCTATTCCTACTATTATTCCTGCTCCTAGTTTGTCTGATAGTGCAAAGTCTATTATTGCTAGCAAAAGTAATATATATATGAATTTATCATTGAATGATTTTATAAAAAATTCCAGCCAACTCTTTTTTTCGTTTTTTACTACTATGTTTGGTCCGTTTTTTTCATATCTTTTTTGGTATTCTTTTTGTGTTAGTCCTTCTTCTTTTGTGTTGTATTCTTTTAGTATTTCTTCTTTGTTTTTCTTTGATGTTTCTGTGTATTTTTCTAGTAACTCTTTGTCTGTGTTTTTCATTTGTTTTACTTTTTTCTTGATTTCAAATAGTTGTATCATTTGTATCACCTTCCTTTTTTGGTTGTGTTTTTATTTTTTTACGGTTGTATTATATCACTTTTTTGAAATTTTTAAAGTGTTTTTTGGATTATAAAGAAAAAAACTAGGAATGCTTTGGTTCCTAGTTTTTTATTCTTACTGAATCACTTGTCTATATAGTTCTGTTTGTTTTACATTTTTTTGAACTTCTTCACTTGATAATGCTCTTTCGTATAATCTACTACAGTACACATTTCCTTTTAGATAATACAGATTTCCTGGATCGTGCCATGGACATACGCCTAGATAAAAATGGGCCGTATCTGTATTCCAACTTTCACATCCTTCATTATAACTATCTATTCCATAATAAGTATAACCATATAAATTTCCATTAATATAATATTCAAATTTATCTGCCTTTTCAGTCCACTGTGGATTATTTTCATCATATCTTTTATATACAATTGTTAAATAAAAATCTTTGTTTTGCTCATATCCGGGATTATTTTCATCAATTGTACATATAGCACTTGATGTTTTTATTCTTTCTCCATATCCTTGCCATGTTGACCAACCATTTAATTTGCAAATCATTCCAGCGTCTGCATAACCAAATCTCATTGCCTGTGTACATTCCTTTTCTAATGATGACAATTTGCAAAATAATCCGCTTCCTATTTGTCTGCTTTTATTATAATATAAAATTCTATCTAAATTTGCATAAATTTCAAAAGTGAATCCATTACTAAAATCTGCCTTTTTTGATAGTTCCAAATAATCTCCATCACCATCAAAATATAAGGATTTATTTTCTTTTGAATATGTTACATCGCCATATTTTATAATTCCATCCCATTCATTATCTTCTGCATTTGTTGCATCTATGTTTAAAGCCAATTTATCTGTGACTGCTAAACTACTTTTATATGATAACTCTGCAAAATTTTCATCTATTTGCTTTATTTCACCTGTATCATAATTTGCAACCCAATAATATTTTGTTTTTCCGTAATCTTCTATTTCTGTTCCTTTAGGTATATAATTCCAACCTGTTCCATATTTTTCTAATGTATTACTGTTTACAACAATATCCCATTTTTCACCATTTTCTAGATTTTTATCATACAATGTTGTTCCCAATTTTTTTATTTCTTTTTCTGAATATCTATTTGAATTTGTTGAAATAATATTAATATGTATTATTTCCTCTTCTGTCGATATTTCACTTTTTTCTTTTGCTTCTTTTGTCTTATTAAAAATTTCTGTATTTGATAGATTTTTTATCGAAATTCCCGCTAATATTAAAAGAAGTATTATTGTTACTACTAACGATACAAGTGTTATGGCCTTTTCATTTTTATACACTTTATTTTTCTTATTCATGAAATCTTCTCCTTTATCTTTAGTTATATTTTAACTATTTCATTTTTATTATAGTTAAATTATAACTTTTTGTCAATAGTTATATTCTAACTTTTTTATAATATAATTGAGGTGATTTTATGCTAAGAATTAAAGATTTAAGAGAAGATAAAGATATGCTACAAAAAGATGTTGCTGAACTATTAAACATTTCACAAACTAATTATAGTAAATACGAATTAGGAAAAATTAATATTCCTATCAATACATTAAAAAAACTTGCATTAATTTTTGATACAAGTATTGATTACTTATTAGGATTGACAAATGAGAGAAGACCTTATCCTAGAATAAATTAGTTTTTCTTCCGTGCATTTTTTATAGGGTGATCATATCATAAATTATTCATATGCATTTTTTATAAAATTTGCATTTAAGAATTTTTTTTGCTATACTGTAACCATTATGGAAGAAAAAGAAAGATATAAACATTTAAACAAATATTTAAAAGAAAAATTTGGAGAAAGAACATTAAAAATCTGTATTGATGGAGGCTTTACCTGTCCTAATAGAGATGGAACTATATCCACAAAAGGATGCATTTTTTGTAGTGAAAAAGGTTCTGGTGAATTAATACGTTGTGGCTTTGGTAACACTATAACTGAAAAAATTAGTAATCAAGTTAAAAATTATTTTAATAGTTATCGTAGTGAACGTGCTAATAAGTTTATTGCTTATTTTCAAAATTTTACAAACACATATGATTCTTTGGATATACTAAAAGCTAAATACGACGCTGCTTTAATTGATGATAGAATTGTTGGTTTAGAAGTTGCTACAAGGCCTGACTGTATAAATGCTGATATTGTTAATTTATTGAAGTCATACAAAGATAAATATTATGTTTGTGTTGAACTTGGTTTGCAAACTTCTAATGATGAAACTGGCAATTTAATTAATCGTGGTTATTCAAGTTGTCAGTTTACAGATGCTATTATGTTGTTAAATGATGCTAATATTGATGTTGTAGCTCATATTATGGTTGGTTTGCCAGGTGAAACTTTTGAGAATTTGAAAGATACTGTTGATTTTATTAACAAGCATAATATTCAAGGTTTGAAAATTCATTCTACTTATGTTGTTGAAAATACTTATCTTGCTGATATGTTTTTTGCAGGTCAATATGAGCCTATTTCTTTAGAGTATTATTTGGATGCGCTTACTTATGTTGTTACTCATATTTCTCCGGATATTGTTATTCATAGAATTTCTGGAGATAGCCCTAAGGATTTGTTGGTTGCTCCTGAGTGGAATTTGCATAAGAAATGGGTTTTGAATGGATTTGATAAAATTTTAAGAGAAAAAGATTTGTGGCAAGGGAAATTTTATAAATAATTTTACTTAAAAAGACATGAGAGTTTTATGCTTCCATGTCCTTTTTTATTTATTATTCTTGATTCATATTATTTAAAGATTCTTCAACTTCTCTATATCCTGGTAATACTGCATCGACAAAAGCATCTTCGTCGCAGTCTATATTCCATTTTCCATCTTCTTTTTTCATATTAATAGTAACTTCTGTTGTTACAGTTTCAATGTCTTCGGAATTATATTGTTCTATAAAATATTGTTTTAATTTTTCATCCATCTCTTCTTCTGTCATTGCACCAAACGCTTGAGAAAAGGCTACAGAAAATGCTTTTGATATATAATTTCCAAATACTGTTTTTAAATTTTTGTTACTTATATTTAATTTCATTGTGCATTCATTTATTTTTACATCTGTTGATACTACCTCATAGTTTAGATTTTTCAACATTGCTTTTTCCATATCTTGATTATCTGCTATGTTATCTTCTGATGTTGCATTTTCTTCAATTACATCTTTTATATTGATGTATTGTTTTATTTGCTCTTCGTCTCCTGTTTTTAATGCTGTAAACATTTTATCAACTGTATCCATTGCTTGTTTTTTTGTCATGTTTACGGCTATAAAATACCCTCCAACTACTAGTACAATTATTAATATTACTATTAATGCAATTTTTAGAATTTTTTTCATATTCTTTCCCCCTTTCTTGTGCTTATTAAATCACTTTTATTGGGTATTGTCAATTAAAATTCGTATTCTTGTATAACTTTTCCATCAACATTTTTTAATATTATTTTATTGCCTTCAATTACTATATAACTATGCTCTGTATTGCATTTTGGAAGTGAGATAGAACCTGGGTTTGCAAAGATATATCCTTCTTTTTCTTGAATAAATCCTTGATGAATATGACCATATATCATTATATCAAAGTCGTCATATGGTATTTTTTCTATATTGTATTTGTGTCCATGTGTAAAGTAGAATTTCTTACCGTTTATTTCCATTAAAATGTGGTCATAAAATTTGAATTCTGATATTGTTTCGTCTACTTCTGCGTCACAGTTTCCTCTTACTACCAATAACTTTTCTTTTAATGAATTGAGCGTTTGTGCTACTTTCATTGGGTTGTATTCTTGACTTAAGTCATTTCTTGGACCATGGTAATATAAGTCTCCTAATAATATTATCTTGTCTGGTTTTTCCTTTTCATTTATTTCTTTTATTTTTTCTCCATAGTATCCTGATCCATGGATATCTGATATTACCAATGCTTTCATTTTTATCACCTTTCTTTTTTATACTATTAAATTCGTTGAAAATGAATTGAACTTTTTCTTTATTGGTCAATGTCTTCTAGATTATTAAAAAATTCTTCCGTTAATTCTTCTTCATATACATATTCACCATTTTTATATCTCAATATACTATCATTTTGTATTTGTTCTTTTAGTTCTTGTGATATTTCTGTTTCTTCAAATATTTTGTTGGTGTTTTTGTTTAGCAAAAAAATGCCTTTTGCACTAAAGTCTACTACCTGATATAAGCAGTTTTCTTCCCTATTTTGTTCTAGGTTTTCTTGTTGTTCTAATGCACTCTCTTTTTCAACCTCATTATTATTGTTAATTTCTCCATTATTCATTGTATTTATTTGTTCTTTTTCTTTTGAATTTTCAATATGTTTTGATAATTCTTGCATAAAATTTTCTACTAAATTGTTTTCTTTTATATCATTTGCTAGTTTGTTAAAAATTTCTAATTTCAATAAAATCTCTCCTTTTTTTGATTAAATTTTTTTAATTATGTTTTATAATTGTGGTGAATTTTTTATACTGCATTTAATAGCTATTTGCTATTTTGAGAGCTTTCACCTGTTTGATAATTAATTGTTATTCCGGGTTGAACATTATACACATATACATTAAAGCTAATTCCTCGTCCATTATCTTCTACTGAATATGCTTCCATTTCTACTCCACTTGCAACTTTATTGTCTCCTTTAAAGTCTGGTGTTACTCTATAAAGTACATGATTATTATTGTTTTTTTCTATATATTCTGCAACTTTGTTTTCAAATGGTAACATTCCTTCAACATTGAAATAATTTGTGCCGGTTATTAAATTTAACTCGTTTGCATTCTCTCCTGCTAATTGATATCCGATTAAATGGCATCTGTTGTATAAAAATTTTCCTTCGTATTTTGCTTGTTTCCAACCAGTTGGCTTTACATTGCTGATGTCTCCTCTTTTTTCTGTTGGCATTATTTCTTTGCATATGTTTGCATATGCTACTCCGCATCTTTTCAAATTGTCTAATTGACTGTAGTTTTCAAACGCTTTTGTTGTGTACTCACTTCCTTCAAAATATGGTATGTTGTTATTTATTTCGATGTATATTTTGTCTGTGTATTCTGGTATGTTACTTAAATTATATTTGGTGCTTGATACCGTATTTTCCGCTGTTTGTGCTTGTTCTGCGGTTATATTTGTTTCATTTATCTGATTTTCTGCGTTGTTGTTTTCTTGTTTTTTTATTACCCAACTTGCTATTATTAATATTATTATTATTAATGTTGATATTATTTTTTCTGTTTGTTTGTTTTTTGTTTTCTTTGCTCGTGTACTCTTTTTCACTTTTGTATTTCCTTTCGCTTCACTTCGTTTCGCTCATCGTCATCCAAAATTTTTTCAAAATTTTGTCTGCCAAATCTTGGGCGTTTCGCTCATCGTCATCCAAATTTTTTTCAAAATTTTGTCTGCCAAATCTTGGGTGTTTTCGCTCATCGTCATCCAAATTTTTTTCAAAATTTTGTCTGCCAAATCTTGGGTGTTTTCGCTCATCGTCATCCAAATTTTTTTCAAAATTTTGTCTGCCAAATCTTGTGTCTTTTATTAATTTTGAATTTTGATTTGTTCTTCTTTTATTAATTGATATCTTATAAGTTCTTTACTATCTAGATTTTCCTTATGCATATCAACTGATGTAATTTGATGGTTATCATATGTTGTGTAATAATAAATTCCTTTACTTGCATTACAGCAAGATGTATAAATTGTTATCTCATACTTTCCGTCATCTACCTCACAACATCCCCTTTGTTGATCTACTGAATTAAGAATATGGAAGAATTGGCTAACACTTTCATTTTCTGTATCTTTTGAAACTGAGTTCATTTTTACAAAACTTGCTCTTATAAACCTAGATTGTGAAGATAAATCACCAGGAAGTCCTATTGCTCCCATTCCTCTGCTGTATCTATCTAAATTTATATTTTTTGCAAATTTATTCTCAGGAGATTTAGGTGATAAGTTCATATAGTTATTTAATGCAAACATTTGCTTATCAAATGGCGGGTTATTAGTTAAAATTCCTACAGGGTTTTCATATATTTTTATTCCATCTTTCATTGCTTCAACTGTTATGGCTTCTTCTTTGTCTGCTATAATCCAATGTAATTGTGCTAGCGGTAATTGTTCATTAAATGGTTCATTTAAAAAGTTCATTTTTTCTATTAGTTGTCGTGCTTCTTTTACGGTTGTGCATTGACTTAAAATCCATGGTATAAATTCGTATTGTGTTATATTATCTTTTTCTTCTTCTTTTGGGCTGTAGTGCGTGTTTCCTACAAAGTTCAGTCCTGCTATTCCTAATCCTTTTTCGTTTATTGCGTCATAGTATAGTGGGTAGTTTTCTTCTACATATGCCATTCCTATTATTGCATAGTGATTTTTTATTTGTTCTGTTTCTTTGAATTTGAATTCGTAATTTCTTGGTGTTATTGTTATTTCATCTCCATATGAGAATTCATAGTCTAGTGTCCTCCCAAAATAGAAGTCTTTTGTTTTATATGTTGCTGCTGTACACATAATTTTTCTCCTCCTTATTTTTTCATTGTCTTTTGAACTTTTCTGTTATTTTTCCACTATTATATCACAATATGTGGATTGTTGTGTGATTTTTAAATTTAATTTTGGATTTTTATTTGAAAATAAGTTTAAAATTTGATTATTCTGCTAATTTTTTAAAATTTAAATTTTAATGATATAAAATACTGGGGTAGAATCTTTTTTAGTGTTCTACCCCATAAAAAATTCTTGAATTCTAATTAATTTATATGAATATTTTGGTATATTGAAATTATACTATTTGTTTTTCTATTTTTGTGTCGAAATTTGTCATTTTATTAATTTTTTACATTTTTTGTGGTTCTGGATATTCTACTCCAAATGTCTCTACTGTTACTTTTTTCATAACAGGTGGTTCTACTGGTCTATCTTTTCCACCGCCAAATGGACTTCTGGTAATTACTCTTGATTTTACAATTTTATCTACTACATCCATCCCTTCAATAACACTTCCAAATGCAGCATATTTTCCATCTAAAAATTCTGAGTCATCTGTTACTATAAAGAATTGAGAACCTGCACTATTAGGCATCATGCTTCTTGCCATTGATACAATTCCTCTTACATGTGATATGTTGTTTTCTACTCCATTTTCTTTGAATTCTCCTTTTATTCCGTATCCTGGTCCTCCCATTCCTGTTCCTTCTGGGTCTCCTCCTTGTGCCATGAATCCTGGAATTGTTCTGTGGAATATTAGTCCATCATAAAATCCTTTTTGTACCAAATTTACAAAGTTGTTTACTGTTTCTGGTGCTTTGCTTGGATATAGTTCTAGTTTTATTATTCCCCCATCTTCCATTTCTATTGTTACTATTGGTTTCTTAAAATTTTCACTCATAATTTTCTCTCCCATCTTTTATTTCAAAATTTTTTCTACAAAATCATTATCATTAAATAATGTAATTGATTTTGGTAAAACATCTATTACAAATTTATTTCCTGTTAATTTTTCTCCATCAACATTAAAAGTAATTTTTTCATCAAGTTCTAATTCCACGTGATTCGTTCTAAATTTATGAATTCTTCTTTTTCCTTCATGTTTTCCTTTTTTCAGCCTTAAAATTAATGGAATCATTTTTAATTTTGACATTTTTTCTGCATAATAGACATCTAAAAGTCCATCTGTTAATGTTGATTTTGGTGCAATATTAAAGCCACCGCCATAATATGCTCCATTACAAATGCTTAAAATTGTATATTTTGTTTCAATGTTTTTTACACTGGTTTTCAATTTCATTTTTTTATGTTTAAATTTTATAAAAGTATATACAATACTTGCATTGTATAGTTGACTTGTTGGTATTATTGTGTTCCTTAATTTATCAATATTGTTTGCTACTTCAGCATCAATTCCTGTACATGCTACATTTATGAAGTATTTGTCATTAATTTTTCCTATATCTATAAGTGTTTCTTTATTAGGTAGATTTTTTATTGTTCTATATGTATCATTTCCTGAGCCTGATGGAATAATACCAAGTTTGTTTTTTGTTCCAACTAATGCGGGTAGCACAAGTGTTAAAGTTCCATCTCCGCCTACAACATATATCACGTATTCCTTATCTTTGTATTCAAACGCAATGTCATAACCACTTTTTTCTTTTGTTATGTATCTAATTTCAAATTCAATGTTTTGATTTTTACATTCTTTTTCAATATTGGGTATGATTTTTTTGCTTTTTCCTCTTCCAGCACTTTCGTTTACTATAAAAATCATTTTCATGTTTAATTTCATTCCTTCCTCAAGGTAGAAATCCAGTTGAAAAAAATTAATTTTTCCAACCTTTTCTACTTCCTAAGTATGTTTAATACTTCATTCTTAATATAATTATTTGCTTCTTCTACTTCCATTTTACTGATATTTACTGGTTTTCCAAATTCGATTGATAAACCTTTTCTGAATGGTTTATAGTTGCCTTTTATTGCAAATGGAATTATTGGTATATTTGTTTTTTTAGCAATTTTGACTGCTCCATATCTGAATTTTAAAAGTTCTTGGTTTGTCCTGTTTCTTGTTCCCTCTGGAAAAATTCCAACTGCTCCACCTTGTTTAAGTACTCTTTCTGCTTTTAATATGGCTACAGGATTACTTTTGTTTCTGTGTACTTTTATAGTTCCAATGCTTTCAAAAATTTTTCCGTGTATTCCTTTGAATAGGCTTTCTTTTGCCATGTAGTGTACTATTCTGTTTGTGTTTGCCATTACCATTATTGGGTCAAATGCGTGCTTGTGGTTTCCTACAAAGATAATTGCTCCTTTTTCTGGTATGTTTTTTGTTCCTTTTACTGTTGGTCTATATATTATTTTTAACAATTTGCTGTATATTGCTTTTGCTATTTTGTATAGTGTTTTGTTTTCTTTCATTTTTTGTTTCCTTGTTACTTTTTCTATATTGTTTCAATTTTATAGATAAATATTTAATTAATTTTTCAACCTTTTATATCCTTAAGTATTTCCTTAAATAATTCTCTAGTATTTTCATATGTAATTGTTTCAACTGCTTCATCGAAATCCAACCATTTTATTTCATTAACTTCACATTCCTGTGCTTTAATTTCTCCTCCTGTGCATTTTGCAACAAATAATACTACTTGTTTTAGCTTTCCTTTATCTGTTACATATTCCATTGTATATCTTTTATTAGCATCAATTTCTACATCTAAATTAGTTTCTTCCTTCACTTCTCTTGCAGCTGTTTCAAGTTCTGTTTCATTTTTTTCTACATGTCCTTTTGGGAATCCCCAATGTCCTTGTATTTGCTTGATTAGTAGTACTTTATTATCATTTATTATAATACATCCACAGCATTTTTCTTTTTCTGAATTGGCATTTTTGTTTAATATATTATCTACTTCTCTTAGTTCAATTTCTTTTTTTAAATCATTGTTTATTTTATGTACTGGAATTTTGTTTTCTTTTAAGATTTCTTTTATTGTTCCTGGTAAGATTTTATATTCTTCTATTTTGCTTTTTTCTATCCATTCATAGCGTAAGTTTTCTTTGCCCTCTACATTTTTTAGTGTTTGTTCTATTTTTTTGTCTTCTTCGTTTATGAATTCTGCTTTGTGCACAAATAGTATTTCATGATATTTTTGGCCTTTTTCTTCGAAGAAATTTTCTATTGTTGCTATATATCCTGTTGTTTTTATTTCTTTTCCAAGTTCTTCTTTAATTTCTCTTTTGATTGTTGTTTCTGAATCTTCTCCTATTTTTACTCTTCCTCCTATTAGTGCATAGTGGTCTTTGCTTATTTCTTTGTGTACTAATATTTTTCCGTTGTGTTCTATTATCCCTGCTGCTCTTATGTTTAGTTTGTAGTTTTCTACATTTATTGTTAAATCCATGGTTTTTCCTCCTTTTTTTGAAAATTATATCATAATTGTATGGTTTTTTATAGTCAAATTGAAAAAGTACAGAAAAAAAGAGTAAATTTAAAAATAATCATTTTCGTTATTCAAAATATGGTAATATTTGGTAATATGTTTAGTTATCCTCTTTTTATACTATTTTTTGATATCTTATCCACAGGTGCAATGTATTTTTATTGCTACTTGATTTTTACTATACAAATGCCTATATCAAATGTTCCGTTTTTTTGAACATTAAATCCTTCGTTTTCTATTTTCTATCTTTTCCTTCTTGATAATCTAATTTTGTTACATATTCATAATTTTCTTTTTTACTTTCATTATTTTTTCTACTACTGTTTTAAATTCATTGTATAATGTTGGTATTCTTCCTTATTTAAATCTTATTACATATTTTCACTTGTTTTCCTTACATATATCCATTATTGTCTTACTTGTATATAATGCATCTGCTCCTATTATTATTTTTAATCTTGGGTATGTTTTTTTATTTTCTTTGCTAGTCTTTTAAATGCATTTATTTCACACATTAAAGCCATTAATCTTACTATAAATATGACTTTCAAACTATATTTTACATATGACGTATGCCTTACATCTGTTAAATCTTCAAATTTATTTATTAATTCTGGAAAATATTGTTTTATTATTCTTACTAAATCTTCTAATATGTTTATTTTTTTCTTCTCTCTTTTCTATTAAAAAAAAAAATCTCCTTTGCGATAAAATTTTTATTTATTTTATCACATAAGTGGATGTTTTCCTTGATATTTCTACATTTTTTATTGCGAAAAATTTTTACTCTTTTTTTCTTGCAGTTGATACAGAATTTAATTCATTTATATTCTACTATATTTAAATAACTACATATAAGAAATATCTCATAGATTAGTCCCAGCAGAACTTTACATTCTACTATATTTAAATAACTACTAATGCAATAAATGTAATCATTACAGGTATACAAACATTTACATTCTACTATATTTAAATAACTACATGTATGAATATTGCTGTGCTTCAGTTCCAAACCGCTTTACATTCTACTATATTTAAATAACTACTGAATTGTCTTTGACTGGATTTGAACCATTTGTAACCTTTACATTCTACTATATTTAAATAACTACGCGATGACTTGATAGAGTTACAGAGTTATGAAAGTCCTTTACATTCTACTATATTTAAATAACTACTTGTACTTCATTTCCATTTTCTAATTTTACAAAGAGCTTTACATTCTACTATATTTAAATAACTACGATGTTTGGAACAGTAAAAAAACAGATATTTTAACGGGCTTTACATTCTACTATATTTAAATAACTACTTATACTATATATGTACTTATTCTTAAGTATGAAAATTCTTTACATTCTACTATATTTAAATAACTACTTATCCAGATTTGGAATTAAGAATAATTAAATGAACTTTACATTCTACTATATTTAAATAACTACTTGGAACTATTGATGTTGAAACTTCATTAGTTGGTAACTTTACATTCTACTATATTTAAATAACTACAGAAACGAGAATGGACATAGAGCCATTTTTATATAATCTTTACATTCTACTATATTTAAATAACTACAGTAAATATTATAAATTTAGACACAAAAGATACCTCTTTACATTCTACTATATTTAAAATAACTACTAAAAAAACAGGAATTTTAAAATTGGGCATTGACCTTTACATTCTACTATATTTAAATAACTACGCTAAAATTCCAATTTTGTAAACAATATGCACGGGCTACTTTACATTCTACTATATTTAAATAACTACATGATTTTTTTTAACTCTTCGTAATTATTGAAACATTGCTTTACATTCTACTATATTTAAATAACTACCTTGTTGGTTATTATACCAATAATTTTGTTTATATTCAAGACTTTACATTCTACTATATTTAAATAACTACACCAATTTGTAAAAGCGTCTCCAGCCCAACTACAAGTCTTTACATTCTACTATATTTAAATAACTACAATTGTCCAAGACCATTTCTCCAGTGTCAATATTTTCCTTTACATTCTACTATATTTAAATAACTACGTTTCGGCTTGATTATCTAATAAATAAGAATAATCCCTTTACATTCTACTATATTTAAATAACTACGCGGTAATAAAGAGGTTATATCAAATACATATTTAACTTTACATTCTACTATATTTAAATAACTACCTCTTAATAATTGACTCTAATTATGTAACTGTTAAATTCCTTTACATTCTACTATATTTAAATAACTACACAACTTTGATTTTGTGCAATGTTTGATACTAATAAACTTTACATTCTACTATATTTAAATAACTACTTATATTTTTATAATATATTAATAAAAACCAAAAAGTTCTTTACATTCTACTATATTTAAATAACTACTAAAATTCCAATTTTGTAAACAATATAGGCGGGATCTTTACATTCTACTATATTTAAATAACTACCAATACCAACAAATAAGTATGTTACTTCTGGTAATCTTTACATTCTACTATATTTAAATAACTACTAAGCAATATTCAAGCCATTGAGCGTTCATTGATTTCTTTACATTCTACTATATTTAAATAACTACTCATTAATCTTTGTTTTTCATCAACTACAATTAAAACCTTTACATTCTACTATATTTAAATAACTACAGATTATATTTTTATAATATATTAATAAAAAAAGTTCTTTACATTCTACTATATTTAAATAACTACTATATAGCATAAAAAAACAAAAAAATGAATTTATACTTTACATTCTACTATATTTAAATAACTACCAAGAAAATAGAGACAATGAACTTTTAGACAGAACACTTTACATTCTACTATATTTAAATAACTACATAACACAGAAACAAAAAAATTAATGTTTGGAATTGATCTTTACATTCTACTATATTTAAATAACTACGTGGACATGGAGAAAAAGGAAAAAAACGATAACGACTTTACATTCTACTATATTTAAATAACTACAAAACATCACCAAATTTGAAATCAACCATATTACCAATCTTTACATTCTACTATATTTAAATAACTACAGAGTCTGATTTTGATGTAATAGATGAAAGTATAAGACTTTACATTCTACTATATTTAAATAACTACATAACAACGCTATTAATTTAAAAATAAAAAAATGGCTTTACATTCTACTATATTTAAATAACTACATGAACGGGCTATGGTTTTAAATATAGTTAACTAAACTTTACATTCTACTATATTTAAATAACTACTCTTTAAGAACTTCTAACATTTTTTCACTATTCTTTCTTTACATTCTACTATATTTAAATAACTACAATATGGAGGGATAGAGTTTTAAATATAGTTAACTACTTTACATTCTACTATATTTAAATAACTACATAGATTTGTTTACCCTGACACGCCCAGAACGTGTCCCTTTACATTCTACTATATTTAAATAACTACACATATTTTTGTAAAACAAATTCAATAAATTGTTTCTTTACATTCTACTATATTTAAATAACTACTTTAATAATTAACTTTAATTATGTAACTATTAAATTCCTTTACATTCTACTATATTTAAATAACTACTTTGAAAGAAGTTTAGAAGGCTCTGCAAATAATAACTTTACATTCTACTATATTTAAATAACTACTTTCTATATCTTCTTTTTTCTCTACCCACTTAAAATTACTTTACATTCTACTATATTTAAATAACTACGCAGAATAACTTTCAATTGATGTATTTTCATCAACAATCTTTACATTCTACTATATTTAAATAACTACTAAACCATACAAAAAATATGGTGATGTTGTTTTAACCTTTACATTCTACTATATTTAAATAACTACAGGTAAAAAAATGTGCCTTACTACATGCCAATTCTAATGATATAATCTGTCTATCTATACACATATTACCACGGAAAAAATAAAAATGAAATATCAATTTAATTAAAACTTCATATTTCAATAAATTTCCTATCTGTCGTTAACCATAGATTTTAGACATATTTCACATCGACAGATATTTATAAAAAATTATCTGTCACATCATCCTCAATCTTTCCCCAAAACTCCTTTTCTAACCACCTTTGACTTCTGCTCTTAAAGAAAATAACACTATCCTTATCCTCTCTAATCCATCTATTTAATTCAGACTTTAACTTTAATGCTTGAGACTCTAATAATTCGCCTTCAAATACTGAATTTTGAATATGTACCAAATATTTTTTGCATATTTTAAACACTTTTCTTAGGACTTTTTTTCCTTCTTTATCCTCTAAATTAATATCATACACTAAAATAACATACATATTACCACCACATTTTAAACCCTTCATACTTTTCATCTTCTAATAAATGTTTTATTAACTTATAAACTTCTAATCTCATTAAATACTCATAACTAACTTCTCTGTCCAATTTTTTATGTTTAATCTTTGTTTGTAGCCTTAAATCAATTTCTCTTGTAATCTCTTTTCTGGCCTTATCTTTTATATATGTAAAATTCAATCCATCTTCAAAATCCTTTTCTGTTATCTGTTTTTTATTTAACATTGAAAAAATCAGTCTATCCGCTATGATTGGTTTAAAAATTTCGGCAATATCTAAACATAAAGAAAATCTTCTTTCTGATGGCTCATGTAAATAACTTATTGTTGGATTCAATTGAGTCTTATAAATTTCACTTAGTACTCTCGTATATATAATTGTATTAACATATGAAATTAGTGAATTTATTGCATTATCAGGTGGATTTTTTACTCTTTTTTCAAATGCTATATCTTGATTTATTATTATATTCCATGAATCATAATATACTTTTCTTATATTTCCTTCTATTCCCATCAATTCTGGTACATCTTTACACAAATTTATCTGTTTTCTTAAATAGTCTATTTCTTCCATATATTTCTTTAAGTCTTTTCCTCTATTATTGTAATATGTTAAATTTCTGTAAATATTGTATGATGCAGCTTCTATAAATGTTTTTGCAATGTTTAATCTTTTTTCTTTGTCCTTGTAATGTTCAACTTGTTTTATAAGTAATTTTCCTGAAACAAGTGATTCTTTCGGATAATATGTTCCTGTATAAAATCCATAATAGTTAAAAAAGTGTATATTTACTCCATATGATGATAAAAAGTTTAATAAACTTGTATTAAAATCTAATTCTGTCATTACATATATATCGTCGACTCTTTCTACTGGTATTGATTTCTTTGTATTATCTTTGTATACAATTTCTAAAGTGTTGTCTTTTCTTTGTAGTCTCCCGCTTCTATATAAATAATAAGATTGTTTCATGTCTTCCTCCTTATACATAACACAAATCATAATATGAACATTTAGTACATATTTTTGAATTAATTGTTTTGGGTGGTTTGTCCATTTCTACTATTTCTTGTATGTTTTTTATTACATTATCTAATATTTTTCTATCTTCATCTTCTAATATTATTTCTTTTGATTCTCTTAAAAGCGGAAAATCTATTTTTGCTTGTATATTTTTTACACCTTTGTTTTCTAAATAATACATATAATATTTTATTTGCCATATTCCAGCATCTTCAATTGATTTTGTCTTTTTAACTTCATGTAGTACTGCTCCATTCTTTATAAAATCTATATTTATTGTATTGTCAATTAGAATTTGTTTTTTTTCTTTGCTATATGTTGTTTCATCAATTATTTTTCCTATTTCTACTAATTCACTATTTTGTTCCATATTGATTTGATTTGCAAAATACCATAGTCTTCTATGACATATGAAATAATAGTAAATCATTATTCCTGTAACATTCATTACATCATCTCTTTCTACACAAAATAATTTCTTTGCTTTTCTTTAATAAATTTGTTGCAAGTCACATTTTATTATAATATGATATAATCTGTGACTTGCAACATATCTTACAACTCTCTTGAACTTATTGAATATTCTTCGTCATTTTCCAAAAGCAAACCAATTTCTTTATCATATTTTGTATCAATAATATATTTTCCTTTAATGTATGGACATTCTGTTATAAGATTTCCTAGTTTCCATTTGTTAGAACTATTAATTGATATAAATAATTTATCTATTCTTCGTTTTAACTCATATTTTTTCTTTTTGTCTGACTCAATTGAATATTCTTCGAACAAATTTAGGTTATTATCATAAATAATTTTAGGAATAACATCAATATTATCAATATTTCTTAATATTTTTTGAGCATCTTTTTTACTTGTATCATAATCAATAATATTATCTAATACTCGAAATGCTTCATTAAATTTTTTGTAAAAATCAGTATCTTGTAGCATTTCTTTTGAATATAATTTATCAACTAAATTTATTTTTGTTTTTTCTTCTAGAATTTGTCTGCTATACTCTTGCAATAAATCAATACTTTTTTGATAGATTTCTTTGTCATATATGTATCCAACGCCACTTGTTTCTTTTATATAAATTTTTACATTAGGTTCTTTCCCTTTATATTCTCTACTTCTATAGCATCTTCCAAATCTTTGAAATAAACTGTCTAGTGTAGACATTTCTGTATATAGAATATCAAAGTCGATGTCTAATGATGCTTCTACTATTTGTGTTGTTATCCATATTCCTGATTCATTTTCTTGTTTTGAAAATTCTTTAATGTTTCTTTCTTTTTCACTTCTATCTTCTTGTTCAAATCTTGAATGTAATAAATTAACTTTTTCTACTCCATCATTTTTTAATGCTTTATATAATTCTATTGCTTTATTTATTGTGTTTACTATTATTAGGACTTTTTTATTTTTTGATTTTTCTTTTATTTTTTTTATGTCTTCATTAATTGATTTGTCTATTATTTCAAATTTATGCCTTTTTGTATCTTTTATAAATTCATTATATTCAATTTTTATTCCCATTTCTTGTAGTTTTTCTCTATATATTCTGGGAAGTGTTGCAGTCATTACCATAAATTTTCCATCTAAGTTGTTTATCATTTGAAGTCCTTTTAATAGTACCGCTACTATTTCTGGTGAATATGCTTGTATCTCATCTATTACTACTTTTGAGTAACTTAAGGTTGCATATATTTTTTCATATCCTCGGTATTTGAATACGAATGGAAAGATTTGGTCTATTGTACATGTGGTGATTTTTTCATATAAATTTCTTGCTTGTTATATTTTATTAAATTCATTTTCTTCATCTTTTTCATCTAAATAGTCTAGTGCTGTTGAGTGTAATAGTCCAACATGTTTGTATCCTATTGTGTCTTTTATTCTGTCATATATTGCGTTTATGCTTATTCTTAAAGGTAATGTGAAAAATGTCTTATCGTTTTTGCTCCATAAAAGTGCTCCTTCTGTTTTTCCCATTCCTGTTGAGCCTATTACTATTACATTTTTGTCTTGATTTTTTTCCGCAAATTGTTGTAAATCGTTTTCTTTGAAGTTTTGCTTTTTCATAAAATTTTCTACAAAATCTGCTATTTCTTCTTTTGTTTCATCTTCTACTTCTATCCATGCTGAACTACAATGGTCTAGTCTATGTAATAGCCCCTTTATTAGGCAATATTCGTTATATAATTCGTCTCCTTCTGTTATCCTTGCTTGTCCTTCTACCATTCCTAAATATAATGTACTTAATTTTGGTATTTCAATTTGTAATTCTCTTTCTATTTTTTTGATGTTTGGCTCTATATCTTTTTTTATTATTTCTTCTAGTAGTTCACTGTTTATGTGTATTTTATTATCTCTTTCGTGATGATAATAAATTGCTTGATATACTAGTTTTCTTTCTTTTTTTGTCATTTCATATTGTTTGCATGGTACAAATATTGGAGATATTTGTTCATGTTTTATTTCTTGATTGTTAAATTTTGTTGGTATTAGTTTTTCTCCTATTGCTTCTCTTATTGCATTTTGAAATCCTGAAAATACTTTTCCTGCATCATGATATTTGCATACTATTTTCATTAGTTGCCAAAATCTCTCTTCTGGCATTTCTATTGATTGTGTTATTTTTTCTCCATATTCTTTTTTTAATATTTCCAAGTTTTCTAATAGTTTGTCTGTGTGTTCTTTTATTGTTTCTATTGGGTCTGATTTTGCATAATATTTATACTCCATTTGGCATCCTTTCACTATAAAAATAAATGTTGTCTCCATCTTCATCTTGCAATATTTCTTCAATACCTTTATTAGTATATTTTTCTATATACTTTACATTTACTTTATTCCATTGTCTTATATCATTTTTGATTTTGTATGTAGTATTTAGTCTGTAATTAATTCCTTCTATTTCGTTATCTATCCATTCAGGTACATATGCATTAATTTTAATTTTCGCTTCATCTACTTCTTTTACATTTTTTAAAACTTTAATTTCGTCTATTCTTACAATGTCTTCGTTTCTTCCTAGTGTGAAGGTTTCTGTTCCGTTTATTATGTTTTTATATATTTTGTCTATAACGTCATCTTCTGCTTGCACATGTATAATCAAATCGACATTTAATAATTGATGTACATTTCTTGGCATTGATGTTACTTTGTCTTTTCCTTTATACATTCTTAAATTTTGATAGTTGCTAAATATTCCTTCATAGTTTCCTTGTATAGAGATGTTCATTGGAAAGTATTCTCCTGGTTGTGCTTGCAATATTTTATGGAACATCCCTATTACCGTTGAGTATGGTGGTAATGGATATGTTTCTGCTACTTTTGTGGCAAATGGCTTTTTATAACATGCTGTTTCTTGGTATAGTTTTAGTTTTAATATTTTCATTTATACCAATCCTTTCTTTTATGCTTTATAATCTTTTTCATTTCTTCTATGTTGAAAAATTTATTAAGTTTATGCTTTGTAATATTCGTCTACTTTTTCTTTTAGATTTTCAAAGAATTTTTCTATGTTTGTTGTTTTTCCTTCAAACATTTCTTCTATTTCTTTTTCATTTTTGAATGTGTTTTTTACTATTCCTATTTTCGTGTTTTCTGATATTGAGTTTTCTCCTATTGTTAATGTTGCTGTGTCTTTTAACATTTCTGTGTCTATACTGAATTGTCCGTCTTTTCCGTTTAGTTTTATTCTTCCTAGGAAAAATGGTGAGTTTATGTCATACATTCCTCCTATTACAAATACTGGGCTTAAGTTTTCTTCTCTTCCTCTTATTTCTCTGTTTAGGATTTTTACTATATCTAGTAATTGGTTGATTCTTTTTGCTTTTTCTTCGTTTGGTAGTTCTATTTCTCCGTCTTTTCCTATTTTTTCTAGGTCTATTGTTATTGTGTATGTGTAATAACTTAGATGTTGTTCGATGTTCGCAAGGTTTGGGAATTCTCCTATTCTATCTGCTAGTCCTTTATTGTTTAAAAATTCCATATCACTTTTATAGTCTTCTAATGATATTGCATTACTTAATCTTACTGCTGCACTTCTTATGTTTGAACCGTCATTCTTTGCTGTTTTCATATATCCGAATAGATCCATTTCTTCTGAATCTTGTATTGTTAATTTGTCATCAAATTGGATTGTTCCTTTTTCTTTATTTACTACTTGTAAATTCCAATCAAACATTTTATTTCCAAGTCTTACTATGTCATATCTTATCGCTTGTCTTGATGCAAATGTGTACACACTTCCATCTCCTCTTGTTAATTTTTTTAGTTCTGATATATTGCCTATTCCTTCCCCATAATTTAAACTTTGACCTTTAAATATCATTGTAATTGATAATCCTTTTTTATTTTTTATATTCTCCATTTTGTTTCCTTCCTTTCTCTTTTTCATTCTTAATTGTTATGTGAATTTTTTAATAAATAGTTTTATACTTTTGCTTCACTACCTTCATCTTTTTTCTCGTATTTATTTGATATTAATCCTGCTAAAAAGCTATGTGCTATTGATTCAAAATCTAATCCTTCTGTTTGCATTGTTTCAATAAATATAGGGCTTATATCTTTTCCCATTGACATATGTATTCTTATTACAATGTCCATAAATTGTTTTTTGTTTCCTGCTTTTATGCTGTTTAACATTTTGTATGTATACCCATCAATTTTATTTTCTTCTCTTGTTCTTTTTAAATCCTCATGGATTTGTATTCCTAAGTTATACAATACTTTTAGTTTGGTATCATCTTTTTTGATTTCTTCCATTTCAATGTCCTCCTTTTTAAATAGATTTAGTATCATTCTTACTCTTGTTGCTAAGAATGAATTGTATCCATTTGTATTTTCTTTATTTAGCTCATCTCTTAATCTGTCATTTATTATGTATTTGATATCTTTGTTCTTTAAAATATAGTCTACTATTTGTAGTCTATATCTATAATCTCTTATTTTTGATAGTGTTTGTTCTGAATATTCTATAAAAAATCTTGATACATATCTTTTTATATTGAAATATTCAATTCTACTATATGCTCCATATTCTGCTTCAAATTCAACTACAAATATATTTTCCAATTGCCATGTACTTACTTGTTTATCTTGCTCTACTATGTCTAGGATTAGTTCTGTATATGGATTTCCATCTCTATTCTCATACCTTGATTTGTTACCAAAATTCATGTTTGTTTTATATAATTTATCAATACTTGTATCTAGGTTCACAAAACTTAATATTTGTTTTTCTTTATAGTCTCCATTTTCTTTTACTGTTTTGGTTATTGTTGTGATTCCTGCTGGTATGCAAAACAAAATTAGTTTACATATATCACATATTGGCATTTTTACATTTTGCTCCCAGAAGAAGTTTCGTGCATTATCACTACTTATTGCTAGTGGTACAAAATTTCCTTCTGAATAATTTGTTGTTAATCCAATTTCATTTTCACACATTGAGCATCTTTGAATCACTTTTTCTTTTAAATATCTTTGAATTTCTTCTACTTCTTTATTTTTTTCTATGTAGTCTTTCTCTATTTTTGAGTATATTTTTTCTATTTCTTTTGTTATATTTTCTTTTATTTTTGTTTTCTCTATGTATTGTCTTATTTCTTCTATATTATATTTTCCTTCTATAATGTCTTGGATAAATCCTGTTTCTACAATGTTACTAACATAATCTTTGTACATTAATTCTTCTTGTTCTTCATATGTTAGTCCAGTTTTTACTACATTTAGAAAGCTTGGTTGTCCATAATATGTGTTGCTTAATATACTCTTGAATAGATTTAATGTCAGTCTTTTATTTATTTTTTCTTCTCCTATGATTTCTAATATTTTTTCTTTTATTTCTACTATCCCTTGTTTTGTATTTTCTTTTTCTATTTTGTCATATTGCTCTTTCATTTCATTGTATGTTTGCTCGTCTATTTTTTTAATTTTGTCTAATTGTTTTTTTACCGTGTCTTTTATGTATTTTTTATTTGTTTTTATTTTGTCTTTTCTTTGTTTTTCTTCTTCTTTTCCTAATGGCATTTCTATGTTGTTTTCTAAATATCTAAATGCATTGTCTGTTCTATTTTTTACATTTTCTGCTACATTGTATTTATCATAAAAGTATTTAAAATAGTATTTATTGAAATCTCTTAAATCTTCTGTATCTATTTCTATATAGTTGTTTCTTTTTGTTGCAAATTGATTCTCATTATGTTCTAATATTTTTAAAAAACCAACAACACCACAATTTAAGTACCAATCATTTAAGTATATTTTTGTTTTCACTTTTTATATCACTCCTCTCTCATACTATAAATTATGTAATTTTTAACAAATTTCTTTTTTATAATATTTGGAACATCCCAAATCCCGCACTATGTTTGCTTCCGATTCCTGATTGATATAAATACTTAAGCAATTCTTTATTTCCGCTTATTTCAAATGTTCCTGTTGAACACTCTATACATTTTTCATAAAACTTTATTAATATTTTTTTTGCATTTATTGGTTTTATTGTAAACGTGTCTACTTTTTCTGTTGGTATGTTTGTTATTTTTAGTTGTTCTTTGATGTTGATTTTTAGTATTTCTTCAAATTTTTCGTTTTCATATGAGTAATAGTAGTCTTTGTTGTTTTCTCTTGCTCTTACACATAGTGGCGATTGAAATTTTACTATTATTTTGTCTGTCGTTATTTCTTTTTCTTTTGTCATTGTTATGTTTTCTAAAGTCATTGAGTTACTGTTTAGTGGATATTTTTTGTGTTTTTGTTTGTTAAATGAGTTATATAATATTATTCCTGTTGCATAGTCTGATGTTGATATGTTTAATTCTAAATTATTGTCTTTTAGTATAATTTTGTCACTTTCTATTTTTCGTTGTTTATAATATGTTGAAAATGTGTATTGTTTTATTATTGGGTCTTTTCCATTGTAGTATTTTGAATAATACTTTGTGTCATATTTTTCTAGGCAATATTTGAAAAAGCTTATTATTGTTTTTCTGTATTGTATTGGTATTTCCTCTTTTTCCAGTTTAAAGTATAATTTAAATCTCATTTTTTCACCTTCTTTTTTATTTTTTCTTATTATATCATAAGTACAACTTTTTGTGTCGAATTTATGATTTTATTTTTTCATTTTATATTATATATTATTTTATTATGATATGTGGTCGAATTTTGTAGAAATATATATTTTTTTTGCCAGAACTCTATATAATTAGACCAATAGTTTTTGAAAAAGTTAATAAAATAATTAATTGTGGCAATCCAGATTATGGATATGTTTTATATGTATGCGGACATTGTGGAAATTTTCTTAAAGTTCCATGTTGTAAGATATACCGGTAGACCAGCAATGGCCTAATTAAGAATATTATTACTAAATATATGCCAAAGAGCACAAATATTCTAAAACAAATAATTAAATTATTAAATGATATTCGAAATAGAACGAGAAGATGAATGGAATGATCATATAATTTTATTTATACAATTAAAGACAAACAGCCTTCTTCTGTTTCATACTCTCCGCTTCTACTTGTAATAACATGATTTATTATTACAAAATCATACAATCCACCTGATACACAAATTATTGCTTTGTTGTATCCTATCATATTTACGGCAAGTCCTACACATCTATCCCTATTAGCCTTTAATGTATCTAGTAAGTCATTTGCTATATATTTATCTTTCTCTGTTGCTTTTTCGGCTTTTTGTGATAAAAACATTATATCTTTTACTATTTCTTTTACCATACTAATCTCCTTAAATTATAATAATTCTAATTTTTCTTTGCTATTACATTAAATATATGCCAATGTTTCATTTTACCTAAGCCAGTAAAATCATCTTTTTCTACTTCATTAAACTCTATAATTTCAAAATTTTCAAATAATTCTATTACCTGTTTTTTTGTTAAGAACGTCATTTCTTCTTTTGTATTTTTCCATTCATCATTATCTCCAAAGAAATTACCAACAAAATATCCATCTTTTAAAATACTATCTTCTATTTTATTCCATATTTTTTTAAAATCGTTTTTATTGCAGAATGGAAGACTAGAATTAGCAACTATCAAATTATTATTTTCTAATTCAATCTCCTCAAATTTTCGCTTTAAAAATTTAAACTGTTTTAATTCTTCTGTTTCTAATTTTGCTGCAATTCTTGATTCAACATTTTCTTTATCTATTGCCGTTACATTCCATCCATTTTTTATTAAACATACCGTATCTCTTCCTGCTCCACATCCAAGTTCAATTGCATTTCCTGGTTTGATTTTCAATTTAATAAATTTTTTTATAGTATAATTAGGTTTTGCATCTGTTGTATTTTTATAATATCTTTCTATATTTTTCATATATCATACTCCCACAAACTCAATTTTCCTTTTGCCTCTATCGGTTCATCAAATACTTCTACATTCTCCAGCTGCCATGCAAATTTTTCAATAAATGTGCTTTTAGCATAAACATCTTTATTTTCTTTTAAACATTTCTCTTTGAAATCATCATCACATTTTATGCAATCTACTAATGTTACTTTTCCTAATATTTTTCCAGTTGGCATATCTTTTGGAATATATTTTGCTAATCTTTTCATTGCATCTTTATCAATTCCTTTTCCTGCATGTATTAATAAGTCTCCTCTATATTTTGTTTGCCAACTTCTAAATTCATATCTTTTGTTACCTTGCATTATTAATGTTGCCCAAGGTTGCTTTATTGTTAATACTTTCATATTCCTCCTGTTTTATTTCAAATCATTATTTATTTTATGTATTGGAAATTTATTTTCTTTTAAAACTTCTTTTACTGCTCTTGGCAATAGTGGATACTCATCAATTTTATTTATCTCTATCCATTCATATTGCAAATAATCTTTTCCTTCAATATTTTTCATTGTATATTCTATTTTTTTATCATCTTCATTTGTAAATTCTATTTTATGTACAAACATTATTTCATGGTATTGGAAACCTTTCATTTTAAAAAAGTTTTCTATTGTTGATATATATCCTGTTATTTCTATGTTTTTTCCTAATTCTTCTTTAATTTCTCTTTTAATTGTATCAGCTGAATTTTCTCCTATTTCTACTCTTCCTCCAATTAATGCATAGTGGTCAGAATTAACATTTCTATGAACTAAAATTTTGCCATTATGTATCATTACTCCTGCTGCTCTTACATTTAACTTATAATTTTCTACATCAATTGTTATATCCATATAAATCTCTCCTCTCATTTTCCCCAATTATACCACTTCCTGTGAATAATTCCAACATATTATTGTTAAAACTTGTCCTGTTCAATCACCTCCTCTCTATAATTGTAACCAAAGTGTGACAATTTTGTCCAAAAATGCAAAAAAAGTACTTGCTAATATCTAGCAAATGCTTTATTTTAGTGTGGCTACGGGGGATATCCTCGAACTATCGACCTTCGGGTTATGAGCGACGGCTCAAGGCTTTTTGAGTCTTTGTGAAAATTGGAGTTTTTGTTGGTATTTCAGTATATTTATTGATTTTGGTTTTAAGAACATTTGTGCATTTTTAGGGCATTTTTTGAGGGTTTATTACCCAATTTTTTCCCAATTCATAATGTACATGTGTTCGTATCTAGAATTAGTATTTGTTGAATTTTTGAAAAACATTTTTTTGCTATTAAAATTTTAATTTTTATGGAGGTTTTTATTTATGAATAATTTTAGAGAAGTTAATGAGGATATTTTGAAAGAGTGGCTAATGTTTAGAGAGGATGACTTAGCATCACTAACGTGCGATGAAGATAGAAAGCATTTTGTTTATTTTGATGAGATTTCTGCAAATATTTTAAGGAATGTTCCTAAGGAGAATAAAAAGTATGTACAGAAACAATTAAGTAAATTAGACGAGAATTTTATGGATTATATTTTTTATTGGAATGAGAAGTATTATAGAAATGGTTTTGTAGATGGAGTGCAATTGATTGGGGGATGTTTTGAAGAATAGAAAAAAGCCCTATTGGGCTTTTTCTATATAATTTATGCTTTAGATGCAGATGCTTTATTGTCATTTCTACAATCTATAAGTATTATCTCTTCACCTATTTTATTGGTGCATCCAGCTACATTTATAATTTTGTTTACCTTATCTAGTTCTTTTTCAGAAAAATAAAATATTGCAATTATACTTTTTTCTGCACTATTTGCCCTTTTGTATATCTCGGTTTGCTCAAACATATGTGGTAATCTTGAATTACTAGCCAACTTAAATTCGATTACATTTTGATTTTCAATTCCTTTAGATACAACAACATCAGCTGGTCCTCTACCATTGTTAGTTTCAAAGTCTGGTTTAAATGAAGTTTTGTACCATACGAATTTAAACAGTCTTTGTAAATCATTTTCAGTTGAAATTCTCTCTCCATTATGATATAAATTCTTATATCCATCACAATCTTCTATAATATGTTTAAAATATTGTATTCTATTTTTACTTTCCTCAAATGCACTAGTGCTTTCTGTTACTTCATAATTACCTTCTTTAAATCTATTTACTAATGCTTGTGCATTTATTATAAATTTTTCTAATTGAGTGTTAACTTCGTACAAACATTCTTCTTTAATATTTTCTTTATCTTCTTCTTTCATCTTTACATAATAATCGTAAATCTCTGGATGTTCTTTTACCATTTCTGAAAAAGATTCTTTTTCTATTGCCCTAATTTTTTTTTCACTTGGTTTCTTCTTATTTTCTCTCTGTGTTCTTTCATATTCTCCAACTGCTTTAGCTATATAATTATTAACCTGTGTTCTTAAGACATCATTTTCAATATGTTCTCTAACTTTTCTGTTATTTTTCAAAAAGTTATCCCTATTTATTGATGGTTCATTTTTTCTTAAAATATCTGAAGGAGTTAATAAAATATATTCCTCTTCTCCTTTTTCATTTATTAAAAATGGCAAATAATATTCTTTTGTAATAAAACTTTCTGTTAAATAATTAAATTCTGCTCTATCAACTGGAAAATTTCTGCAGTCTTTTCTTTTTAAATATTTTTTAGCAAATTCTTGCGTATATTCGCAAAGATATCCTTTTATTAAATTAACCGTCATATCACTAATTTTATCTCGTCCACTACCATCATATAGTAACATTATTTTTTCTACATGCTCTCCACTAGATATTTGATTGGTATGTAAAACAAATTTTATATTTTTGTACAAAAAATATCCAAATTCAATATCCAATGCACTTCCTTTATTTCCCTCTAATGCATATCCAAACCAATTATTACATACTTCATTAAAAGTATACCATAATTTTATATCTCCTTTTTCTAATTTTTGTTCAGATTTTTTAGCAAGAAAATGAAAATACTTTATTATATTTTCATGAAGTATTTTATAATCTGGCTTTTCACTATTAAATATAAGCATTGGATCAATAAACAAAGGCAGATCACAAACTAATGAGATATCTATAGCTCCATATTTTTCTATTACATTCTTTTCTACTTCAAATTTTTCTGAAAATAACATTCCTACTTTCCCCCTATTTTGCTATATTTATTTATTATTTAAAAATTGTTTTATAATACTTTTATATTGATCCTGGGCATTTAAACAAGTATCTTTTAAATATCCTTTTTCTTTGTTAGTTTGATATTGATTTAATCCTCTATAATAAAATAATTTATCTTTATCTAAAATAATAAAAGGGACTATATTATTTTTCAAGCATTCTTTAAATGCAATTATTCTACCTACTCTACCATTTCCATCTTGGAAAGGATGTATTTTTTCAAATTTAGCATGAAATTCTATTATTTCATTTATTGTTATTTTATTTAATGTCTCATACCATTCTAACAATTTTTTCATGTCTCTTTCAACATTCTTAGGCTCTGTTGTTTTTAATCCTCCAACTTCATTAGCTAGCTTTTTATAGTCTCCAACTACAAACCAATCTTTCCTACTATCTGAAGTTCCCTCTTTTAAAATTTTATGAAACTCTTTTATGATTTTTTCTGTTAATTTTTTTTCTGCTACATTTAACATATAATCCACTAATTTAAAGTGATTAGCTGTTTCTAAAACATCATCTAAGTTTGTTATAGAATCTTTTTCTGTTAATAATGTATTAGTCTCATAAATATATCTTGTCTGATCTTCTGTAAGCTTACTTCCTTCAATATGATTTGTATTATATGCAAATATTATTTGTGTATTATGATATAAATTTCCTTTTAATTTCATTTCCTTTTGTTCTCTTAATACTTCTAGAATATTTATTTTTGATATATCAAAAACATTTTCTTTTATTAATTCATCTACAGATACTTCAAACAATTCAGCTAATTTTTTTAAAGACTCAATATTAGGCTCTAATGCACCGGATTCATACTTTGATATTGTTGCAGGACTAACATCTAATACATCTGCGACCTCATTTTGTGTCATTTTTTTGTTTTCTCTATATAATTTAATTTTATCTCCTAACATGATAAAAACTCTCCTTTTTAGATTATAATAATATTATATCATATTATTTCCAAAAAAGAAAGTTTTATTTGATTTTTTATTATTTTGTTTCTATAATAGAACTTTTATTTTTCATCATTAAATAAACTTATAATAATATTAAATAAATCTATATTTTCTACTACTATTATTTCCAATGTTTGTATTACTCTTGTAATTGCTTGATAAAGCATATCTCTAGGAGAATAAACATTATTATTCATTTTATAGGCTTTAAGTTTATTATTATCATAGTAAAAATGTTTATCAATTAGAACTCCTACATTTTCAAACTCTTGTCCTATAACTCTATGTGGATTTCCAACTGTATTTTTGTTATAATCCATTCTTTCAAATCCCACTAATCCTTTTTCAGGATATAATGTTGACGTATAATTTATAAAACTATAGTTATTCTTTGTCTTTATATACATATCTGCCTCCTCATAAGAATTAAAATATACTATATTTATATTTTTCTTTGTTAGTTTTTTATCATTTATTTTTGTTAAATCTAGCATAACAGATATAAAATCTGCTAACTCCTTGTTAGTTCTAATCTTTTTAGTCATAGAGTATTTCATCAATCGTTCATTTTCAAGTATTTCAATTATTCCTCCTTCACTAGTTCTCAAAATCTGTTTTCTGTCACCACTAAGAATTAAAACTATATCATTATCATCTACATATTTTTTTATAAGTTTAAATTGTTCAATTTTTATTCTCTGAACTTCATCTATAACTAACACCTCAAATTTTCTTAAAAATAAAGTAGAAAAATTTTTTATTGGATATATATTCCATTGATAATTGTTTATCAACTCGTATTGTCCATTATTTATTTGAGCACAATGAATTAAAGCAACATTGTTATTTTTTCTTTTCAATTCTTTTGCTAAGTGGTAAGTCAGTAATGTCTTTCCAGTTCCAGCATCACCTTGTATTAAGAAAAATTTACTTCCATTCTTTATATTACTTATTATTTCATTCATTATTTCTTCTTGATGACTAGTAAGAAAATACTGATCATTCATAAATTGTTGTGTTTTATTAAATGGGGAAATTAAATAATTGGATGCTTTAAATATGTCATTCAAATCTATTTCTATACAATTTTCATTATTGCTTAATATATTTAAAAATTCATCCATTTTTAATTCTTCTAACTCATCGTTTTCATTTAATAAATATAATTCATTATTTTTTTGTATATATCCAATTAATATCAATTTTTTCATTAAAAATTGTAAATAGTACTTATTCTTTACGAGTTGTTCTTTCAATATAGTAATATTTTCTACTTCTCTTTTATATTCAATATTCAAAACACTTTCGTTATCAAGTCTAAGTAAATCAAATTCTTTTCCAATTTGAGGAATCTTATATCCTAAATAAAAGTAATTATATTGATTAAAAGATCCTTTATTATATTCTTCAATGTGTTCAATTAAGCTTTTTAATACATTTAATTCATACTTTTTGACTTCTAATCCATAGTCTTCGCCAATAAAATTTATATATTCTTTTGGTAATGTATTTTGATTTGCCAAATATATATTTATTAATGATTTTAGATTTATTGCTTTCATTCTAGTCTCGTATAATCAATTATATAGAAATATTAATCTATTTAATTGATTAATTCCTTTCTTTTAAATTTTGATATATTATACTTCGCGATGTATAATATACATAATACACTGTGGATTTGTTTCTATTCT
>OJLA01000354.1_pt1 | contig 40954 bp, 47 predicted proteins | sample 1596611 | NCBI WGS metagenome assembly OJLA01 (sample SAMEA4350168, study PRJEB24818) | metagenome | biome: human; feature: gut; material: faeces | place: Denmark | collected 2013-09
ATCTAAGTGGTCACATTCATGTTGAACAAGTCTTGCAAAAAATCCATTCACTTGTCTTACAATTTTTTCTCCATTTTCGTTAAAATAAGTTAATTCTATATTTTTATATCTTTCTACTTTTCCCCTAATTACTGGAACACTCATGCATCCCTCATATTGTATGTCAGTATCTTCTGATATTTTTTCCCAAATTGGATTTATCATTGCAGTTATTGGTATTTCTTCTGCATCATTATATTTTATGTTTTCTTTTTTAGCCCCTACTACAATTATTCTCTTATTTACTCCTATTTGCGGTGCGGCTATGCCTAGGCCTGTACCGAATTCTAATGTTGCTTTTAAATCTTCTATGATGTCTAAAATTTCTCTATTTATATTCTTTATATCTATTTCATCACATTTTTTTTGAAGAATAGGATCTCCTACTTCTCTTATTTTTAAAACTTTTCCCATGTTTTATTCCTTTCTGAACTATTTCTAGATCAAACATCTTCAAATTTAGATCTAATCTTTTAGATGTAGCACTGCTACACATTCCACATGTTTTCATAAAAAAATTCTTTGTGCTTGTTTAGAATATGTTGAGTGACTTTAAAGCCTTGAAATTCTAATAAATCTTGCTACTTTTCTGATAAATTTTAGTAATAACAATAGTTTTAAATTTTAAGGCTTTTTTTGTAAATTATCTTTACTTTGGTTAGATTTTAGTTAGATGTTGTTAGACATAACAGTATGCCTACTATTTATAATATTAAATCTATATATTTTCGTACTTTCATATTACATATTTGTCTATTTTTTTTTAATTTACAAATTTTTTAATTTTTTCTATAGCCTTTATAAATTCTTCTCCATCTTCACAATATATCTTAGAATCATGGCTTGTATCAATTATATAATCCGTTCTTAATAGCTTTCTACATATTTTTTCTCCATGTATAGTACTTGCATCTGCCATAATTTTTTCTATTTTAATATTTCTTTTTATTAACATATCAAGTAAGTTCATACAACCACTTAACAAAGTTGTAATCACTTTGTAATTATTTTTATATTTTTTATCAATTGATATAGAGGATAAATATATATGATATGAGTTGTCATCCTTATATTCTTCTATTTGATTATATACTACATCTGCTTCGTTCATTCTATTTTCATATATATCTTTAAAAACCTCTTTTTTAATGGTAATATATTTACGCTAGCTATAATTTGGTTATCAGCATTTCTTACTCCAATGCAAGTCAAATTGTTTTTTTCGTACCATTTCATTACTTCTTCTGCTGTAGTTATATTATCATTTGGAAAATATGAGTGTTCAATATTTTCCATAACTATAAAATCTTCTAAATCAAATTTATATTCTATTTTTAATTTTTCCATTATATGTTCCTTCATTTCTGTTTAATTTATAATTTCTTGATTGTAATATTTCTACTAATTCCTTAATATTTTTTATTTCTATCTCTGTAATAATTCCACCTCTTGCAAGATCATCTAGTCTGTGAAAATCTGAACCTGATGTTAATATTTTATTTGTACTCTTTCCATATTCTAATGCTTTATCATTTCTTGAGACTTCATCTTGACATCCATTGAATACTTCTATTCCATCAATATATTCTAATGGTGCTAGTTGTATATCATCTCTAAATGGATGTGCTTGTACTAATAAATATCCTTTTTTATTGCAAAGTTTATATAATTCTTCTAATGTATACTCATATATCTTTTCATTTTCATATAGAAACTCTTTATCTATTCCATATACTAAATAATCACTATCAGTTATTTGTAATGTTACTTCTACACCTAATAATATATTTATTCCTAATTCATCCCCATATTGCTTTGCTATATCAAATCCTGTATATACATAATCTATTTTTTCTCTCCAAGATATATTTCCTAGTCTATCCATTTTACTTTTACTGCAATGATCAGTTATCACAATTGTAGAATATCCTTCTTTTTTATAAGTTTCGATCATTTGCTTAGCAGGTATCTCTGAGCAAGAACTAGATTCTTTTGTATGCAAATGTAATTCTGTTAAATATTCGTTCATTTACTAATTCTCCTTTTACTTAATTTCTTTTTTCATTATTAATTTATCATGTTCAAAACCTTGTTCTTGATATATTCTTATTGCCTCTGGATTATCACTCGAAAGTTTTAATTCAATTATATTATTTTTCTTTGCAAATTTAATACATTCTTTTATTAAGTTAGTTTGTATTCCTTTTCTCCTATACTCTTTTAATGTAAAGACATCACATATATATCCCTCAACACCACTTTCCACACATTGTGGCATGTATTTTATTACTTGTAATCCACAAGTTGCAATTATCTTATTGTCTATAATTTCTATAAAAAAGAATATATCTTTATTTAAATGTTCTTCTAAATATTTTTTTGTTACCTCATAAAATTCTTCATCCTTATTAGGATATAATTCTTTCCAATCGTCTTTTTGTTGCATTATTCTTAGTCTTGATATTTCTTCTATATCTTCATTTTTTGCAATTCTGTTCATCTATTCTTATTCCCTCTTAATTCTTGTACTAATATAGCACATATTTTTATAACTGTCGATATTTTAGCATAATTTCTACAATTTTACAAGTAAGTCAAATGCCTATTTTACAATATTTTTTAGGTATAAATACACCGAAGTGTACGCACTCTGCATTTTATCTGCACCAAAACAATTTTTGCAGTGGATTAGAAAGCTTGTCTTTCTAAATGTTTTAGGAAATGCTCTGCTTTCCTTATCCTGCCCTTTAAATTTCTAAAAAATTTAAAGGGCAAAAAAATAAATCAATAACTAAAAAACTATTGATTCATATTTTTCTTATCTATTACAACACAATAATGTAATCCTCCTAGTTCACTTAGTTTTAAGAATTAAAAAAATCTAGCTTAGCACTTTTTCTAAACTAGATTTATATATTTTTTTATAACATTTATCTAAAATTTGACTTTGGTTAGATTTTATTTAGATATGGAAAATAAATTTTCTAACATTTAACCATTCTATCCTTACAGTAGAAATAATTTCAAAACTATTTAAGGTTAAGCACTGCCACACACACTACATGATATGTTTGTTAATTATGAACAGTTACTTTTTATATGTTTAGGTATAACTGACTACTTCATAATAACAATTCATTATAGTTGTATGTTTATAATACTTTTTATGTCCTATTTTTGCTTTTTCCACTGCTTTTTTATGACTAATATTTCCAGGACTAGTTAATACTTCTGCATCCAATGAATTCAAAATTTTATCTAGTTGATTTATATATTACTAATTCTGAATTGTTTTTTTCTATAATCTCGTTTTCCATCCAAAACCTCCTTATCATCATTATAACTCATATTCATATATTTTACAATTTTTATTTATATTTGAAGAATTACCATTTTTAGGTATACCATTAAAAAACCAGTATATTGCTCTTGATATTCCTCCATGCGTTACTAACAAAATCTTCTCATCTTTGTATTTTTTCTTCAATTCATCTAAAAATTCTTTAATTCTTTGATAAACATCTTTCATAGATTCAAGTTCTGGGTATTTTCTATCTGAATTATAATTCCAAAACACATTCCAATCCAAATTGTCAAATGGAATATTTTCATATATCCCCATATCTCTTTCTTTTAACCTATCTTCTATCAATTATTATTTCTTTATCCATCATCTTTTCCTCTTATTTTATATAATATTCCATAGTTAATTTATCATTTTCAAATCCATACTTTTTATAAATAGAAATTGCTTCTGGATTATCACTAGAAAGTTTCAAAATTTCTAGATTTTGTTCTTTTGCAAATTTTATGCATTCACCTATTAGTTTTGTCTGTATTCCTTTTCTTCTATATTCACGTAAAGTAAACACATCGCAAATATATCCTTTTATTTCTTCATATTGACCAATTATTAATAATGGCAATACAGAATAAAAAATTATTAATAATTTATTTTATTTAAATGATATATTTGCAATAATAATAGCAATACTTACTATAAGAACTGAAACAATAGCAGAAAATACATTTATTAACTTTCTTGCTACTATTTTAGCATTTTCCATTTGTTCTTGTTTATTTTTTCCAGATTCTATTTCGACACTTATTGTAATAGCATCACCAAATCCCTGTATAAATACTTGTGATATATTTCTTATTTGTATTACAATTATATGCACTGTATATTCAGTAGGTCCAATTATATCTACATAATAAACACTCTTAATGGTTGAATGTGTATTATGCATATATCCATTTTTATTTAAATTAATTAAAACTATATTCTCTTATTTCACAATTATCTGGCAAATATTTTTCCACCTGTCCATCTTCTGGCAATTCATTAAAATAAAAATGGATTGCTCTAGCTACACCACCATGTGTTACTAAAAGTATATTTTGACCACTATATTTTTTCTTGATTTCATCTAAAAATAAATTAACCCTTTTAAATAATTCTGGAACTGTTTCTAAATTATCGATTTTAACTTTAGAATAATAATTCCAATATTCCGTATAATAAAAATCATCTATTTTCGTATTTGTTAAAACTCCACAATTTCTTTCTTCTATTCGATCATCATATATTACTTTTATCTTATTAGAATTTATAATATCACAGGTATGTCTTGTTCTTAAAAGTGGTGAACAAATAATCAAATCTAAATTTAAATTTTTAATTTTTTTAGATGCTTCCTGTGCTTGTTTTATTCCAATATCATTTATATCTTCATTTAATAATTTTCCATTATATATATCTAATCTATTACTATCTGTGTTTCCATGTCTAATTACATATAACTTCATTGTTATTTTTCCTCCTTATATCATTTTTGTAAAGTGTGTATATTCCTGTAAGTAATAAAATTAAATCACCTAATACCATGAACCAACTATGGTAATAAATATAATAAGATCCGTATAAAATTCCTGTTGTTATTCCAGATATTCTAACTAATTTCATATTTGATTGCCATAGACAATATGATCTAATCATTGAACCAATTGTTGGTAATAGCGAAACCCACCCTGTCCATGAAAAATAACAATTTATCATAATTATTCCTTCAAAAATAAATAGTATTATTAAATATACAGATTTACTAAATTTATTTTTATTTATAAATATAAAAGTCCTTATTAAATTTATTATACTTAAAATTGCACCTGTAAAAGCAGATATTAAAAAATCATATATTGCTTCAAAAAAGCAGTTTAATGATTGAACATATAATGATTTTTTTCTATCTTTAATACATATACTAATACATACTGCTAATAATGCTAAAATACTAAATACCATTTTTTATTTCTCCTATAATCTCTACTTTTTATTTTGTTTAGTTAAACCCATACCACCTAATATGGTATGAGTTAGGCACTGAACAGTTGATTTTCGCCCAAATATAAGGTTTTATTTAATATTTAGAACACATACGCATTCAACATGCGTTGTTTCTCCCTGGTTGCAATATTATTTGAATGTTGTCTATTGCTTGTAGCAGTAAATTCATCTTTGCAATTTATCTCACTTCCATTTTTGCAAATAAACCTTATTGTATATGGATTTATTGTTCCATCTTCTTGGATTTCTCCGATTATTACTTTATCAATTAAACATTCAAACACATCTTTATCAAACTTTGGCATTATATCTATATTTTTAAATAAATTTTTAAACTTATTTAATCTTTGATTTATACTTTCTGTCCTGTTTGTTTCTTTTAGTAGGTTTTCTATCTTTGAATTAATTTTTATTAGTTCTGTATCTAACTCATCAAATTTTAAAGTATATTGTTCTTTATTAATTCTACCTTCTAAATTTAATTCTAATAAATTATTAAGTTTTTTATTTATTTTCTCTTTGTCTTTTTCTAATTTACTTACTAATGTTTCTGTAGTATTTTCTTTTAAAATATTTTCTATCTTTTCTAAAAATGTTTCAATTATTTTCTGTTATCATTACACAATATTCTATAACCTTGTACAAAACAATCTTCTATTATTTCTTCTGCTATTGCTTTACAATGTGGACATTCTTCTTTACCTTGTTTTGCTCTTTTTATGCATTGCCATACTGCTTTTTCACAGCTTCTATTTGCATTCCAATTTCTTCTTGTGAGTAATGAGCCACAAAAAGCACAATCTAGTTTACTGCTAAAAGGATATTTCTTACTATAATTATCATTTTTTCTTCCTGTTTCGCTACTTCCTGCTCTTTTGTTTCTTATTTGTTGTACTCTATCAAATAACTCTTTACTAATAATTGGCTCATGATGTTCTTTATAATAATGCTTGTCTACTTCTCCTAAATTGCTTAATCTTTTATGTGATATTGGATCTATTGTAAATGTTTTTCCCATTAGCACATCTCCAATATATTTTTCATTCTTTAGAATTCCTCTTATTGTTGATTTGCACCATTTTGTTCCACCTTTTGGAGTTTTTATTCCTTTAGCTGTTAGTTCTTTTGCTATTGTACTTGAGCCTATTCCTTCTACATATCTTTCAAACATATATCTAACAATACTTGCTTCATCTTCATTGATTGTTATTTCTTTTGTTTCAATATTGTAGTTATATCCATAACAACCATTATATCCAATTAGCTCTCCTCTGTCTTTTTTCATTTTCAATCCTAATAATACATGAGAAGATATGTTTTCGCTTTCTTGTTGTGCCATTGCACTTAATATTGTTAGCATTAGTTCTCCTGCACCTGTTGTTTTATTTAGATTTTCTTCCTCAAAAAGAATTGCAATATTTTTCTCTCTTAGCATTCTTACATATTTTAAAGTATCTAATGTGTTTCTAGCAAATCTTGATATTGATTTTGTTAATATCATATCAATTTTTCCTGACATAGCATCAGCTATCATTCTCATAAATTCTGTTCTTTTAAAATCCAATGTTCCAGTTATTGCTTCATCTGCATATATTCCTGCAAATTGCCACTCTGATTTACTATTTATTTTTTCATCATAATACTTTAATTATGATTGATAACTATTTAATTGTTCTTCATTATCTGTACTTACTCTGCAATAGGCACACACTCTTAATCTCTCTTTTATTGTTGTGCCTGTTACTCTATTTATTCTTCCGTTTGTTTTCTCTATGACTTGAATTTCCATCTTTCCTCCATTCCGTCTAGAGATAAAATTTAAATATTTTATATCATTTTTTCAATGAAAAGTAAATTGATATTACAAAAGTTTGTAATCTTTTAATATTCTTCTTTTTATTTCTTGTTGCTCCGCTTCTGTTATTAAGTTTTCTCTAAACAAATTATTTAAGAGTAATAATTCCATACTACAATTTAGCATATCATTATCTTTTAAATTGTTAGAGTTATTAACTTCTATTTCGTACTTATGTAGCATGAAATTTTGCTCCTTTTCTTTAAATTTGAAAAAGAAAAAGAGCTAAGAAGAATTGGTTTTTTTACTAATCTTTCTTGCTCTCACTTTTTCATGCTACTATTATATTACCGTGTTTTTATAAAATCAATTCCCTTTTATTTCCTTTATTTCTATTTTTTTAAATTTTCCTTTGTAATTTCTAATTGCTTTGGTTCTTTCAGAACTTTATCTACTATACTTTCAGTTGACATCTTTTCGTATCTTTCATTTAATGTCTCTCTTAATTTAAATAATCTTTTTTTAGCTGTACTAACTAATTCTAAATAAGTACAAGCGCATATTTGTTTTGTTTCCTCCATTTTAACACTTCTAGAAATATTATTAGATACCTTATCTCCAACTACATACGCACATATGCTAGGTTTAGATGGAAGTGATGTAGAATTATATAGTGCATTGACATATGTCATTGCCTGACTTATTTCATCTTGTTCAATTGTAAAAAATCCTTTTTTTAATTCTATTATCAGTATTTTTTTATATTCATTTAAACTCACTTTTTCATTCCAATCTTCAAAGCCATATGGTGCAATAACTGATTCTTCAAATACTACAAGATCAGGTCTTCTATTTGGTTCTTCAAGTTCAGTATATTTTAAATTTTTAAATACATCTTTAACTATAGTATTTAACCTTTTATTATATGTATACATTTCAGAATCATATTCTGGACCAAATAGCCATCTTGCTTGAGCAACTAAAGGGTGAAGTGTATGTAATTCATCTGTATGTTTATCTGAACACAACCTTTCTATTGCTTCTACAACCAAAACTCTTTTATCTATAGTATCAAGTGTTAATTGAATATCCTTAACATTCCAATTATCAAGAATAGTATTTAAAGTATCTATGTCATCTTCTGAGAATGATGATAATTTTTTTAATAATTCTTGTCCGTTTCTTGATTTTTGTATATTAATTATTGTTTCAACTGCTAAATCTACAGTTTCTATTGATAAATCTGGTTCTTCTTCAATGATATTATCTATAAAATCTGCAACTTCACTTTGTGATAATTTGTTTAACTCTTTTATCTCATCTATTCTATTTCTTACAATTTCTAATTTGGTTTCTTGCCTTTTTTCTTTACTAATCTCGCGTATATAATTATCTACATATTTTGCAACCTCTTCAAATACTTCGTTTGTTCTATCATTATCTTTGAATGCTGTCCAATCTGGCAATACATCTTCATACATATCCTCTGTTTGAACTACTACCGTATATCGTTTTGCTATTTGTGTTCTACCATCTCTTATCATTCTATTTCCTAATTCCCAAGAAGGTTCTCCCACTAGCCTTTTTCCTACCCAAAATGCAATACCGTGATATACAGATTTTTTGGCAGTTTTATTTGAATCAATAATATAAATTTTTAATTTTATTCCATTTTTTAGTATTATTTCATCTTCTTTTTGCAAACCACTATGTTTCGATAAATCAACAACTACATTATTAATTTTTACTACAAATCCAGGATCAAATAAATATCTTGCTGAAAGAACATCAGTAATACTTTTAACATCAGGTAAATTTTGAGTAAGAAATGTAGATAATTCTGTTCCATGCCCTTCTTTTTTATATACTTTTGCGTTATATATTTTAAAAGGTCTTTCACCATGAGATAAATCTATATCACAGCTAAAACAATTTCCATTTTTCCAAGTTTCTATATGATATGAATTTGAAAAACAAAACATACTATGTCTTCCAATTCCATTCCTTCCATAAGCTTTTCTTATCATTCCTTTTGATTCTGGTGGAAATTCTACATCAATACCTTGATTTTTTAATCTATTATAGCTTAATGTTAACCATCTATGATTGAATTCATCTTGAGTCATTCCGGTTCCGTCATCTCTAATAATTATTTTTTCATGTTCTTCTAGAGGTATCGTTATATCTACTTCTTTAGCACCTGCATCCCAAGCATTAGCAATAAGCTCTGTTAAAGCATTATCTGGTTTCTGTGTTACCGTACCTGTTGTTCTTTGAATATAATCTTCTTCAAATATAGTTACTTGTTCATATTCACTACTCATATTTTTCTCCTATAATATTTTTATATACTATACCATAAAATTCAAATATATTCAATAATGATGCTATAGTTATTTCATTAGAGTTCACTGGGTGAACTGATTTAAGTTTTTATTTTATTATTTAGTTCACTCGGTGAACTTTGTACTTTATTTATTATGTATTTGTTCATTAAGTGAACTAATTTTAGTACATCGGGTAAACTTTTGACTAAAAATAGGTTCATTTAGTGAACTTTCGCACTCTAAACGGCATTTTTAGTGGTTTCACCCTGTGAATTTTTGCATCATTTTTGCATAAAATTTTTGTTCTTTGATTAACTCTTGAATGCTTGTCATTCAATATGTATAGGCATTGTGTTAAACATGCTTTCCTGCCTTAAGTGGTTGTTTTAGTTTTCCCTAGTTCTCTCTTTAAATATATTTATGCCTACTCTTTTAAAACATATTTATCCTTAAATCCTATTAGTTAAAAAATAATGTGCTTTTAAAATTTAGTCAAGGTTGTGCGACAGCACATTCATTTTAACCTTGACTTGATTTTATAAAGCACATTATAATAATTCAAAACAAGGATTATCTTTCCATTCTTCCTCTTTTTCTTCTCTTCTCGAACTATTAATTCCTAATTTACTTATTTCATCTGGTTTAACCTTTATTCCTTCTACAAATCTATATCTTTCTTCTAATCTCCTATATCTACCTAAATTAAATGGATATACACTATAATTTGTTCCTAAAATTTCTTTTACAGTTTCTGCTGTTAAATCAATACTTTCTATTGTTCCTCCAATTTCTTCTAAAGATACACCTGTTGCCACAATGGCATTTTCAGATTCATTTTTTGTTGACAATAAATTTACCACTTCTCTTCCAACTTTTTCAATATTACTATCTAAATCTTTTTCTAATACATCTTTTAGTTCCATTAAACTACCTACTGGAACTCTTAATCTTAAATCTCCTTTTTTATTTGAAAATACTGCTTCTAATGTTTTCCTTTTATCTTCATCTAATAACTCTTCATATTTTTCAATTTCTGATGAATTATTAGATAATTGTAATTGTTGATAAGTAACAATATCTCCAAGTGGTATTAATTCTCCTTTTACTCCATAAGATATCACAAACCCACAATCTTCAAACCACTTTAATTTCTTATTTTTACTAAAATTACTGTGTCCAGTTTGCCTTATTCTAATTTCATCTACTACTCTATTGATTTCACCATAAATTTTTGACCATTCCTCTTTAGTAATATTTGTTTTACCTAATTTTTCAGATAAAGTCATTGCAAACTCTTTCAATTGTTCATCATCCATTCTCGAAATTTTATCACAAAATGCTTCATAGTCTTTTATTATTTCTCTTGCATCTGTAAATTCTTCTTCACTTATCATTTATATTACCTCCTAACAGCTACTAATAGTATACCATAAAAAAGTAAAAAACAAAAGCTTTTCCAAACACTTCCAATTTAAATTTTATGATTTTCTATTCTTTTGGTCTTATTTTTACCTTTTTTCTCAAAACTAATAAAATCTTCAAATGCAGTAAACTCAACTATTGTATCGAATCTTTTAGATATAGCACCGAGCAACACTCCACGTGCCCCGTAAACGGGAACATATCTACTGGTTGAATCTCTTTAACCTCATAAACCTCTTCAAACTTAGCCAAATCCCTAACCAAAGTAGCAGGATTACAACTAATATACACAAATCTATCAGGTTTAATCTTTAAAATATTATCAATAGATTTATTATCAAGCCCTTTTCTTGGAGGGTCAACCATAACGACATCCGGAATAATATTTTTGTTATTTATTAGGTCATCCAAAACAATTTCCGTATCACCTGCAATAAATTCAGCATTATCAACATTATTAATTTTTGCATTTTCTTTTGCATCTTTAATTGCCTGTTCTACAATTTCAACCCCATACACTTTTTTAGCATGTTTTGCCATAAATAATGAAATTGTTCCAATACCACAATATAAGTCAAACACTGTATCATTTTTAGTTATTTTTGCTGCCTCTACACCAATATTGTAAAGTCTTTCAGCCTGTACTGGGTTAACTTGGTAAAATGAAAGTGGTGATATTTTGAATGTGAATTCACCTAATTTATCCTCTATATAACCATTTCCATATATATTGACGTTTTCTTTTCCTAATATGACATTTGTATTTTTTTTATTTATGTTTTTTACTATTGTTTTTATATTTGGATATTTTTGTGTTAGAATTTTTACCAATTCATCTTCCTTTGGAATTTTGCTACCATTTATAACTAATATACACATTACTTCATTTGTCTTTATTCCAACTTTTATTACAATATGTCTAAATAGCCCCTTTACAGTTTTTTCGTTATACACTGAAATTTTATTTTTCTTTATAAATTCTAATACCGTTTTTGCTATTTCTTCTGATATTGGATTTTGAATTAAGCATTTTTCCATAGGTATTACTTCATGCGTTCTGTTTGCAAATACGCCAATTACTGGCTCTCCGTTCTTATTTATACCTATTGGATATTGTGCTTTATTTCTGTAATGTAATGGATTTTCCATGCCTAGTGTTGGTTTAACTTGAATTTTGTTTTTTAGTGTTTTATTTACTAATGATTGAACTGCATTTTGTTTCATTTTTAGCGTGTCTTCATATTTTATATGTCTCATGTTGCATCCACCACATCTTTTATATGTTGTGCAGTCTACTTCTTGTCTTACATCTGATTTTTCAAGTATTTCTACTATTTTTCCAAATGCGTGTGATGATAAAACTTTTACAATTAGTATTTTTACTTTTTCTCCTTTTATTGCACCATTAATAAAAATTGTAAAATTGTCTATTTTTGCAATTCCTTCTCCTTCAAATCCATTATCAATTATTTCTACTATATATTCTTTGTTTTTTTCTACTGGTATTTTTTCCATAAATATCTCCTAAAAATTAGAAATTGAGTGACAGGTTTTTAATCTCTATTTTAAATTTTTATATTACTTAAAAAAATCGGGATTGAAGACCTGTCCCCCAATCCCTAATTTTTTATTCTTCCCAGTTATGATAGATGTTTGCTACATCATCAAGTTCGTCAAGTCTTTCTATTAGTCTTTCCATTTTTTCTACACCTTTTTCATCTAATTGAACTGTTGTAGTTGGAACCATTTGAACACCTGCTTCTAAGAATTCTAATCCAGCTTCTTCTAGTTTTTCACTTACTTGTGTAAAATCTGAAGGTTCTGTTGTTATTTCATATACTTCTTCGTCTGCTGAGAAATCTTCTGCTCCAGCATCTAGTGCTAACATCATTACATCGTCTTCTGACATTTCTGTTGAAGCTCTTTCTATTACTATTACACCTTTTTTATTGAACATGTATGATACGCATCCTGTTGTTCCTAAGTTTCCACCTGCTTTGTCAAATACGTGTCTTACGTCTGCTGCTGTTCTGTTTTTGTTGTCTGTTGATGCTTCTACAATTACTGCAACTCCGTTTGGTCCATATCCTTCATATACTATTTCTTCGTAGTTTTCGTTACTTGTTGATGCTTTTTTAATTGCGTTGTTTATTGTGTCGTTTGGCATGTTTGCTGCTTTACATTTTGCTATAACTGCCTTTAATTTTGAGTTTCCTGCTGGGTCTGGTCCACCTTCTTTTGTTGCTATTAGTAGTTCTCTTCCTAATTTTGTGAATATTTTTCCTCTTGCTGCGTCTGCTTTTCCTTTCTTTGCTTGTATGTTGTGCCATTTGCTATGTCCTGACATTTTAATTCCTCCTTTATTTTGTTTTATTTGTTTAAAATTTTCTATTTTTATAAATCTTATTTATTTTATCACATTTTATTTGATTTGTGTAGTGTTTTTTCAAATAAAATAATTTTAGTATCGTAAAATTATTTCTTAAGTCTTTCTATCTATCCTTAAGTTTTTAATCTATTTGTTCTAAATTACTTATTAAACCTCTTTTTTCTTTTATCTTGAAATATTACAATTTATTATAGCATTCAGTATCATTGAATGTCAACGTTTTATTTGTAAAACTCATCAATGTAATTTTCTATCTTAATTTTAAAATTTTCTTACTATTGACATTATTGCTAGAATATACTATAATGCGATTATGGTAACCAATTAACATTTAGCATGTAATTAAGTGCTAAAAATCATTAGAAAAGGAGATATGGTTATGGCAATATTATTTTTGGTACTCGCACTTGCTCTTAACTTTATAATTTCTTGGGCAAATGCAAATTATGTAGGTCGGTACTGGTCCGAGTCTAAAGAAGTAGGTGGTAGCTTTAGAGCCTATATTGTAGTAGGTTATATTATGGCAATAGCTGGATTTACTATGGTATATGGTTATATTTTACTACTTATCTCTCCATTCTTTTTACAATTAGCAAATGTAAATCAAGATACAATTTTGATGTTTGAACAGCTCTCATCAGATTTGATTTATCTATTTTGCGCGGTAACTGTAATTCCAACTGGTTTTTACATTTGGATTCGTAGTTTAAAGAATTTTTGGGAAGAGAAGACTTTGTCCAACGGTTTGACTGCCGGTTGGAACTCCTATGCTCAAATTCACAATACTGTGAGTGCAGCACGAAATGTACCAAGTGCTATAAGTAGAGTTGCAGAAACTCTTTTTGGTGGCAAAGGGAAGAAAAAAGGCAATACTATAATTGTTCTATTAGCAATTTTTGTCTTAATACTTGCTATCTTTGGTGGATATTTCACTGCATCTGCAATTATGAAAAAAGCAGATCGTGAGTACGATATGTTTGCTAATCTTCAAGAAAATTGATTTTCGAAAAGCAAATAAGAGACTGAAGAAAACTTATCTCAAAAAAGAGACTTTGGAATATGTGAATTATCACATTTCCTTGGTCTCTTTTATTTTATCAGTTTGTTTTATATTCTTTGTAATTTTCCAAATTATTATTTAGCTATTTTATTGTATTCGTTCATTACTTTAACACCATTTACTTCAGTAAACATTTTTCTTTTTTCTGGATATGTTATTTCAGTTATTTTGGCATTCTTTCCTTCTGGAGTTGTTTTTTCCATTACTAATTTGCTTACATCACCTTTTATGTATCTTTCTATTAATGTTGTGTAATTATTTTCGTCTATAAATGTTGTTTTTATATAGAAATTGTTGCTATTATTTTCTAATTCTGTTACCTTTTTATCAATTTTCGAAAGTATTATAGTTCTTCTTACTACAATAGCAATAAAAATACATTATCAATTATTTTTTCAAAAAACATCCTTCTTCGTGTGAATATATTACTCCAATTGCCTGTAAATAAGAGTAAATAATTGTTGTTCCCACAAATTTCATTCCACGCTTTTTTAAGTCTTTTGAAATTGCATCTGATAATTCTGAACTTGTTTTATCTGTTTCATATACAATTTTATTTTCTGTAAAATGCCATATATAATCAGAAAAAGTTTTATATTCTTTTTGTATCTCTTTAAATATCTTACTATTATTTATTGTCGCATTTATTTTTAGTTTATTTCTAATTATGTTAGAATTTTTTAATAACTCTTGAATTTTTCTTTCATTATAGTTAACAATTTTATCTATATCAAAATTATCAAATGCTTCTTTAAAAGCTTCCCTTTTATTTAAAACGCATTCCCATGATAGTCCTGCTTGAAATGATTCTAGTATAAGCATTTCAAATAAATATTTGTCTTCATATGATGGTTGTCCCCATTCTTCGTCATGATATTTTATGTATAATTCATTTTGTGGATTGCACCATTTACATCTACTTTTATTATCTTTATATATCATATTCTAAATTCACCCATTCAAATATTTTATTATAATATGTTTCTGGTTCTCTATATTTTCCGTCAGTATGGCCTGCTCCATTTATAATTAATTTTTCTTTTTCGCAATTTGCTGCATTAAATAATTTTTCGCACATGTATTCTGGCACAAAATCATCATTGCTTCCATGGATAAATAATATTGGTGTTTTGCTCTTTTTTACTTGTTCTAGTGCTGATGCTTCTTTTATGTCATATTTTGCTTTTCTTTTTGCTACTATTTCAAACATGTTCAATACTGGAAATTCTGGTAAATTAAATCTTGCTTTTGCTTCTGATGCAAATATATCCCAAACTGATGTGTATCCACTATCTGCAATTATGTATTTTACATTTGAAGGTAGTTCATCTCCGGAAGCCATTAATACTGTTGCAGCACCCATTGAAGAACCATGTAATATAATTGTTGCATTTTTATTTTCTTCTATAATTAAATTAATCCAATTCTGTAAATCGTCTTTTTCTAACCATCCCATTCCTAAGTATTCTCCGTCACTTTCTCCACATGCTCGCATACTTGGGATTAATACATTATATCCTTTTTTTGAGAATTGTTCTCCTATTGGCAATACACTTTCTGTACTTGCTCTGTATCCATGTAATATTATTGCCCATTTATTTGTTTGTTGGTCTTGTAAATACTCTGTTCCTTTTAATGTTATGCCATCTTTTGCCTTTACTTCGACCGTCTTTTGTATTGCTCCTTCACTCCATTTTTGTGCACTTTCTTTTGCTGTCTTTCTGTTGTTTTCTATTATTTGCTCGTCTTCTCCTTGTATTTCTATTTTTGTTTCTTCGCTTACTTTTCTATCTCCTCCTGCTCCACTTCTTGCTATTGCATAATTTACAAAGTAGTTTCCTATTCCTTCTGTTAATGCTATACCTAAAATTATTAATATTACTAATATGATTGCTGTAATTTTTATTACTTTTTTTGATTTATTTACTCTGTTCATCTTTCTCCCCTTTTAATCTTTGTTTAAATTGGTATCGTGCTTTTTCTTAAATTCTTTTTCTTAATTATTCTATTACAAATTATAGTAATCATTTAGAGACTTATAATATGGTCTAGGTGCATTTCCAATTTTGTATAATTCTCCTTTTTTAGCGTCTTTTATAATTTTATGTGCTGGTTCAAAATATGCATCCATACTATCAGCATAATTTATTATAATAACTTCCAACATTTTTGGTAATACTAACGCTCCCCATTCACTATATTCATTCATATGACTTCCTACCATATGTATTACTTGGTTTTTAAATTCTTCATTAATTTCATAGTCTTTTAAATAATTTTCTATTATATGTGTTCCTTCATATGAATGTCCTAGTAAAGCAGCACTATTTCCATTTACTGCTTCATAATTATTATCTTTAAAATCATTAAAGTCATTGCATTTTCCTATATCATGAACTAATGCACCGAATGTTACTAAATCTTTATCTACTTCTAATTCTTTGTACATATCACATATCCCAATAGCATTTCTTGTTACACTATACATATGAAATAACAATCCTCCTGCATAATAATGGTGTGAACCTGGTGTCGCAGGTTTGTTAATTAGTTGTACTTTATAGTCTTTATATACTCTTTTAGCTACATCTCTTAGAATTGGATTTTGTATTTTATTACTATATTCTATACATTTATTATATATTTCTTCTAATTCTTCTTTTTCCATTTTTTCTTTTTCTCCTTACTTCTTTAGCCTTAGCAATATTCGTAAAATTGCATCGTTCTTTTTATTACAATTATATGATGATTCTGTTTGTTTTTCGATGTGTGCCCCTCTAACTGCTGTTTTTTCATTATATTCGTTCATTACTTTAACACCATTTACTTCAGTAAACATTTTTCTTTTTTCTGGATATAATTTTTTTCGTCTATAAAAGTTGTTTTCATATAGAAATTGTTGCTGTTATTTTCTAATTCCGTTACCTTTTTATCAATTTCCGAAAGTATTATAGTTCTTCTTGTCACAATAGCAATAAAAATACATAATATAATTGCTATAACTAATAATAAAATTTTTAGACATTTTGTTTTTAATTTGGTTTTTTCATAATTTTTTCCTTTTTCATTTGTTTTTTATGTTTAAATTTTATCATATTAAAAATACATTATCAATTATTTTTTCAAAAAACATCCTTCTTCGTGTGAATATATTACTCCAATTGCCTGTAAATAAGAGTAAATAATTGTTGTTCCCACAAATTTCATTCCACGCTTTTTCAAGTCTTTTGAAATTATATCAGATAGTTCTGAACTTGTCTTATCTATTTCATACACAATGTTATTATCTGTAAAATGCCATATATAATTGGAAAATGTTTGATATTCTTTTTGTATTTTTTTAAATATTTTGCTATTATTTATTGCTGCATTTATTTTTAATTTATTTCTAATGATATTAGAATTTTCTAATAATTCCTTAATTTTCTTTTCATCGTAATTGCATATTTTGTCTATATCAAAATTATCAAATGATTTCCTAAATGATTCTCTTTTATTTAATACACATTCCCATGATAACCCTGCTTGAAATGATTCTAGTATAAGCATTTCAAATAAATATTTGTCTTCATATGATGGTTGTCCCCATTCTTCATCATGATATTTTATGTATAAGTCGTTTTTAGGGTTGCACCACTTGCATCTATTTTTATTATCTTTATATTCCATTCTTTTCTTCCTTTTTTACATTATAAAAAGTTTTTTAACCTTCTAGCCTATAAATGTAAGATTTCTATTAATTTTATATCACAAAAGCAGATAATTATCAACTAATTATCTGCTTAAAAAACTATAATTCTTTAATTGGTTTTATTATTTTGCCTTAAATTTTCTCTCTTGTTTAAAATTACTTTATTAAAATTTTTTAAAGCATTTTTTCAATATCTTCTGTAATTTGCTCTTTAGTAACACCATTTTCTTTTAGTAATTCATTTGCATCAAATTTATCATAAAAAGCTTTTTCAATCCCATAATTTTTAACTTTAATATCACTATCACCGTAGAAACTTGCAATTTTTTCTCCAAATCCACCTTGTAAAATTCCATCTTCAAGAGTTATAACAACATCATGATTTGATTTTAATTCTTCTAACAATTCTTTGTCTATTCCTGTGATAAATCTTGGGTTGATTAAAGTTGCATTTATATTTAATTTTTCTTTTAATTCTTTTGAAACTTCTTCTCCTAATTGATAGAAATCTCCTAATGCAATTATTGCAACTTTTTCACCTTTTTCTTCAACTTTGAATTTGTTAATATTACTGTAATCTGTATAAACTTTTCTATCATCTGATATTACACCATTGCAAGGAATACGAATTGCAACTGGGTGCTCATTTTGTTCTATTGACCAGTCTAGCATTGCAAAATATTCTTCTTTTGATGTTGGTGCAAGATATACCATGTTTGGAATATTTGAAATCATTGAGATATCATATAAGCCAAGATGTGTAACATCATTTAATCCATATACTGAAGCTGTGTTTACTAAAATTGTTGCTGGATTATTATTTATACATAAATCTTGTGATAATTGGTCATATGTTCTTTGCATAAAACTTGAATGTGTTGCAAATATTGGCTTTCCACCATTTTTTGCAATTCCAGATGCTAAGGCAACTGCATGTTCTTCTGCTATTCCAACATCTACAAATTGGTCTCCCGATTCTATTCTTCTGTCTTTTGTAAATCCTATATTTGTTGGAACACCTGCTACTATTGTAACAACTTTTGGATCTTTTTTCATTTTTTCTAATAAGTATTCTCCCGTTAGATTTCCATAGTCTTCTCCATTAAATGTGAATTTAGATTTACCTGTTTCGATGTCAAATGGCATTGTCCAGTGCCATTCTTCTTTATGTTCTTCTGCTATTTTGTATCCTTTTCCTTTTTGAGTGTTAATGTGTACAACTATTGGATGGTCTATATCTTTGATTTTTGAGAATGTTTCTATTAATTTTTCTAGGTTATTTCCTTCGTTTACATAAATGTAATCAAGTCCCATTGCCTTAAATAAATTACATTCACATGTTCCGTTTGATTCTCTTAATTGTTTTAAGTTTTTGTATAATCCACCATGATTTTCTGCAATTGACATGTCATTATCATTTACAATTATAATAAAATTACTATTTTGTTCTCCTGCAAAGTCAAGTCCTTCTAGTGCTTCTCCACCACTTAATGAACCATCTCCAATAACTGCTACAACATTGTAATTTTCACCTTTTACATCTCTTGCTTTTACTAATCCTGATGCAAGGCTTATTGATGTTGATGTATGTCCTACATTGAAGATGTCATGTTCACTTTCATTTGGATTTGTGTATCCTGTTACATCATCATATTTTTCTTCATATATGAATGCGTCTTTTCTTCCTGTTAATATTTTGTGTGGATAACTTTGGTGTGATACGTCAAATACAAATTTGTCTTTTGGTGATTCAAATACATAGTGCATTGCAATTATTGCTTCTACCATTCCAAAGTTTGGTCCAAAGTGTCCTCCATGTATACTTAATTTTTTTAATAAGATTTCTCTTATTTCTCCTGATAATTTTTCTAATTCTTCTTTTGATAAACCTTTTAAGTCTTTTGGTTCATTTATTTTATTTAAAATTTCTAACATTATAAATCCTCCTTAGTTTTTTGGGATATATGTATTGTTCCCATTTTTATAAATTTGCAGAACAAAAGCGGACATTAATAACATTTGCACTTATTAAAATATTTTAAAGTCCGCGCATTAATTCTTCTTAATAATTTATATTTCTTCAGTAAAATCTTTTCTTTTACCTGCTTCTATTTCTTTATAAAGTTCAATTTTATAATCTAATCTTTTTAAAGTTTCTTCAATATGTTTTTGCTTTTCTAGTAATTTTTCTCTTTGTTCTTCTAGCAAATTTTTTCTTGCTTTTACGGTAGTTTTTCCCTGTCCAAACAAACTCATATATTCTATTAGAATTTCAATTTCTACTCCTGCATTTCTCATACATTTTACAAATTCAATTCTTTTGCAAGCCTGCTCATCATAATTTCTTATACCATTTGGATTTCTTGGTACATCTGTTAATAGTCCTACTCTTTCATAATATCTTAATGTATCTGGTGTTATATCATATTTTTTGCTTACTTCTGCTATTGTCATTTTAAATCCCCCTTAAGACATCTAAGTCTATATTATTTTCAAACTTTTAAATTTTATTCTGGTAATTTATCGTATTCTTCGTCAGTAACCTTTTCACACCATTCATTTGATGTATTCTCACCTGGTACTTCTAATGCTAAATGACTAAACCAACTATTCTTTTTAGCACCATGCCAATGTTTTACATTTGCAGGAATAACAACAACATCTCCTTCTTTTAGGCTTTGTGCTGGTTTTCCTTCTTCTTGATACCATCCTTCTCCATCTACACAAATTAGTATTTGTCCACCATCTTTTGTGCTGTGGTGAATATGCCAGTTATTTCTGCATCCTGGTTCAAAAGTTACATTTGCTATAAATATACTTGATTTTCCAGGTTCAGTCAATGGTTTTAAATATGAATTTCCTATAAAATATTGTGCATAATTTACATTTGGTTCACCTAGCCCAAACATTCCACCATGTTCTTCTTTTTCTTCTCCATCTTCTGCATAAACTTCTTTTGCCATATTAAATGCAGCCCATGCATTTGGCCATCCACAATAAAATGCTAAGTGTGTTATTATCTCTGCCATTTCTTCTTTTGTTATTCCATGTTTCTTTGCATTCATTAGGTGATATTTAAATGAATTGTCTAACATCCCTTTTCCTATTAATCCTGCTATTGTTATCATGCATCTATTTTTTGTTGATAATTTGTCTTCTCTTGCCTATACTTCACCAAATAATACATCATCATTTAGTTCTGCAAATTTTGGTGCAAATTCCCCTAATTGGTTTCTTCCTGCTGTTTGTTTTTCCATTTTTTATTCCTCCTTATTTTTTCAGGATTTTGGGGACGGGTCTTTAATCCCGTTTCTATTTTAACTTATTCGTATAATATACATTTATAGAATTAATTTTTTCAGGTTTAAAGACCCATCTCCCAATCCCGTTTTTCTTATATATTATATATAATACTTGGAGTTGACTCTAAGTCAAGAGTTTTTTGAATTTTTTTCATAATAATTTAAAAAAACCTCCACCATCTTTTTTAGATAGTGAAGGGGTTCTTTAGTTATTTAAAAATTCCTTAACTTTTTCTTTTATCTTATCTAATTCATATCCATAAGCATTACAAGTGTTCCATCCTAATTGCTTAGCAGTTTCTATATTTTCTTTGCTGTCATCTATAAATAATATATTTTCTGGTTTTATTTTACAGTCTTTTTCTACAATTTTATATATTTTTTCATCTGGTTTTCTACATTTTAATTCAAAAGAAAGCCATACATAATCAAATTTTTTAAGTTCAACTTGTTTATCTAATCTTTGTTTATCTAGATACCCTAAATTTGATAAAATTCCTATTTGGCATTTTTCTTTTAAACTATGTGCATATTCTACAACATCTTTGTAATATTCAATATTATCAAATTCTTTTATGTAATAATCATAAAATTCTTGTGCAGTACATTTTAAACTGAACTCTTCTTTTATTTGTTCAAACCATTTATTTTCTTTTATATCTCTTATATCATTTACTCCAAATTGAACAGATCTACTATAATATCTTTCTACAATATTTTTGCTTTCTGTTGGATTAAATTGTTTTATTAAATTTTCTATTGCTGTATCTACATTATATTCACCTTCTCTATGGCTTTCTATTATTCCACCCCAATCAAATATTACTATTTTATTATAATTCATTTGTGTCTTCTCCTCTAATATTTATAATCATGTTTTTATATAATACTTGAAATTGGCATAAAGTCAAGTATCTTTATTAATATTCTATTTAATTAAAAATGCAGCATATAATGGTATTGATTTTATATTATTTGTATATCCAAAATTTTTAGTAGATATTCTTATTGAATACTTAGGATTGTATTTTTCCATATATAATTTTAAACTTTTTGATTTTGTATTATTATTAGCCTTTACCTCAACTGGAATTATTCCATCATCATTATACAATAAAAAATCTATTTCTGCGCTATTGTTTGACTTCCAATAATACAACGGAATATTATTAGCTCTAAATGTTTGTGCAATATAATTTTCTGCAATTGCACCTTTAAACATATATTCAGTATCTAATAAAATATCTGAAAAATTCATTTCCAATAATGAAGTCAAAAGTCCAACATCATTTAGATATAATTTAAAATAATCCAATTGTTCAAATGCTTTTAATGGTGGTTGTATTTTACTTATTAATGTACATTGATATACTAAGTTGCTTGCTTTAAGCCAATCAATTGAACTTTCAAATTCACGTTTTTTTGCTCCTTTTTCAATATCCTTGTATTGAAATTTTCTATTTTCTTTTGATAAAATTGTTGGAATACTTTTATATACTTTTTCTATTTTTACCGATTCTGTATTGTTTAATGTATATTTATTCATATCTGCCAAATATGACATTATAATATTCTGAACTATTTTCTTATTCCATACTAAAATTTCTTCTTTTATGTCAATATAATTTTTTATTGCCTCCGGCATACCACCGATGCATAAATAGGTTCTATATAAATCTAATAATTTTTCATGTATACTTATTTCTTCTAAATTATTGTAGCATCTTTTTATTTCGTCTATCCACATCTTTTTTCCTAATGCTAATAAAAATTCCTCAAAATCCATTGGATACATAAACTCTATTCTTACTTTTCCAACAGGAAATGATGAATGAAAACGATGTATTTTAACCCCTAATAAACTTCCGGCACATACTATTTTGTAATTTCTTTCACTTTCACAAAATGCTTTTAAACAACTTATTAAAGTTTCTGATTCTTGTATTTCATCAAAAAATATAATAGTGTCTTCTCCGTCTATTTTTCTATTTAACTCCAACTCTAGTTTTTTTACTTTAGTTTCAAAATCACTTTTTTCCTCAAAAATATTTACTATACTCTGTTTTTCCATTAAATTTATATATATATAATCTTTAAATTCTTTTTTACAAAATTCATTTATTATATAAGTTTTTCCTATTTGTCTTGCCCCAACTATCATAAGTGGAGTTTTTATACTATTTTTCTTCCAATCTAATAAAGTATTATAAAATTTTCTTTCCATATTACATCACCTATATAAATAATATTATTTTTTTTGTAATTAGTCAATAGTTTTACACATTTTTTGTATGAATATTTTTATCATTTTACACCTTTTTAATAGGAATATTCTATTTTTTTACACATTTTTCATAGGAATATGTGTCATATTGTACTATGTCAATATAGCAAACATGTATTAGATATATATAACAAAAATACAATTATCAACCAAATATAATTTATTTCATATTATATTATAAGCATATTTTTTGTTGAAATATGTAAAAGAAAGGATTGAAATTTATGAAAAAAATATTTTGCTTTTTAGCTTTAATTGCAACATTTGGACTAATAAACATTCCATCATACGCTGCCGAAGCACCTTCATATGACAGCACTTATAACAACAATCAAGGTGCATTTTTTGCAAATGGTACTCCTATTGTTATTTCTGAAATTGATGGAAATACAACCATTACTTGGAATGGCGGAAATCAAATTGTGCCAAATACTGTAAGTGTTTTTGGTGGTGGAAATGGTGGCAACTATGAATCTTCTCAAATCACCATGGAAAGTGGAACTGTTCAAAATTTAGTTGCTGGTGGCCTTGGATATTCTGCTGATAAATCTTCTACTGTTACAACTGCAAATGTCATAATAAATGGTGGTACTATTTCAAATGCCGTTACTGGTGGTGGATATTTTAATGCAAAAGTTAACGAATCAAATATACAAATGAATGGCGGTACTGCTTTGACTGTTCAAGGTGGCGGTATGGCAAGTGGAAAAATTGATGGTGTAAATTATTCTGTTGGAACTAAAGAAGATAGTGAAAATTCTCCAAATAGAACTGAAATTGCAAATGTCACAATTTCTGGTGGCAAAGTCACTTATGGAGTCTTTGGTGGTGGCCAAGGTTATTCATATACTGGTACGGTTAATCTTACAATATCTGATGGTGATATGAGTAATTCTTATGTTACTGCTGGTGGTTCTAATGGATATACTGGTACTGCAAATGTTAAGTTGACCGGCGGTAAAATTGGTGTTTACCAATCTGTTAATAGAGGTACTTTAGATAATGCTACTGTTAGAGTTGCTGGTTCTACTATTGGAAAGTTTTATGTAGGTGGAGAAACTGAAGATAAATCTGTTACAGGTGTTATTAACAAAATTAATACTCTTTTAGTTAGTGGTTCTATTGAATCTTTGGACTCTGGAAGTAGCAATGGCTCACCTATGGCTATTGATAACGAAAACTATAACGTGACTGCGACTGATTCTGTTAAAATTACAAATGATAATATTGGTAATTCTAAAAAAACTATTTCTTATAATTTTACTGTTTCAACAAAAACTGTAAAATTATTTGTTAATCAAAATATAAAAATATCTACTGTTATTAATACAGATCCTTCTGGATATGAAGATGTTTTTGCCGATTTGTTTTCTTATTCAGTTGATGACAAGTCTATTGCAACTGTAAGTGAAGATGGCATTATTACTGGTGTTTCAGAGGGTAATACTTCTGTTTCTGTTAAGAATGGTGAGAAAATTGAGACGGTTGATGTTACTGTTACTGATGTTCAGCCTATGATTATTTTTCTTTCTGTTCTTGTTGTTTTTGTTGCAATTTTATTGGCTGTTTTATTTGCATTTTTGTATTTAGAGGTTTTATAGTATATTTTTTAAAGCAGATAATAACAAAAAATTATCTGCTTAAATTTTATTATCCAATAAAAAAGAGTGCTTGGAAATCCAAACACTCTACTTTGAGTTTATTCTTTACTTATCTGTTGGAAAAGGAATAAAGTTCTTTTAAATTAATCGGAGATACATGAACACCTAACTTATCATCTTCATCGAAAATTCCCTTTTCCTCTGCTTCTTTTATTGTCTTTTCAAAATCAGTATTTAATTTTTCTCTTAATTGATTAAAATCAATTTTTGCCTCAGACGCATACTCATTCAACTTTGCTTTTTTCCAGTCTTCGCAAGTTTCTTTATATGCAGGTCCAAAATAAATCGGAAAGCGTTCTTCATCCCCGCTATATCTTGTAATTCCTTCTATAATTGCAGCCAAATATTTTTCTTTTGCTTTGATTACAGCTGCATCTTTTTCTGGTAGAGAATTATAGCAAGAGTATACCGCTTCATTGTCTGTTAGTCTACGATTATAGCATCTTTCCTGCTGTAATTCCAAATTTGCAAAGCAATTTAATATAATAATTTTTATATTAGTTGCATACATTTTAGTAAAGTCTGGTTCATTACATACCTTAACAAGTTCTGTTGCTGAAGCCAGCCAATTGTAATCAGTTTTACTGTCCTCTAATATCCGCTCATAAAGATTTTTAGCAGTAAGCAATTGTGTCTCACCGTGCCAGCCTGTAATTAAAAACTTTTTTTCAGATAAACTCATAATTTTTTTCCTCCTTATAGATGTTTACTTGTTATATTTGATAAAACTAAGGAGTAAGTATTCCTTACTCAATTAGTGATTTAAGGAAATAAGTAATAATAAAGTCATTACCTATATGAACTATCTTATACAATAATTTAATATGATTTTCAATAATTTTATTATTACAAAAAATTTTTAGATTCTCAACCTCAAAGCATTTAGTACAACAGTCAAACTGCTAATCGTCATTGCAAATGCCGCAAGCATTGGATTCATAGTAATTCCAAACGGTTGCAAAACACCACAAGCAATCGGAATCATACAAATATTGTAGAAAAATGCCCAGAACAAATTCTGTTTTATATTTCTTATTGTCTTTCTACTAATATCGATTAAATCATCAATTTTTTCCAAATTATCATTCATAAGAACAACTTGTGAAGAATCCATAGCAATGTCTGTACCACTTGAAACTGATACACCAATATCTGCTGTTACAAGGCTTACACTGTCATTTATTCCATCTCCACACATCATTACAAGTCCATTTTCTTTTAATTTTTTTATTTGTTCTGATTTTTCTTTTGGTGTGACATTTGAGATAACCTTATTAATTCCAATTTCTTTTGCTATTATTTCTGCAGTTTTCTCATTGTCACCTGTAAGCATTACAATATCAATATTTCTATTTTTTAATTTTTGTATTACATCAATAACATTTTCTTTTAGTATATCTTTTACTCCAATTAATGCTATTAATTCATTATTTAGGCTAACAAACAAAATACTATTTCCTTGATTTACCAAGTTTTTTTCGTCTTGTTCATTATCTATTTTGATATTATTTTCTGTCATTAATTTTTTATTACCAATTAGATATTTATCACCATTCTGTGTTATTCCTTCAACTCCAAATCCTGGTATTGCTTTAAATTCTTTTATTTCTTCTAGTTTTATTTTGTCTTCTTGTGCTTTTTTTACAATTGCTCTTGCTATTGGATGTTCAGATTTATTTTCTATACTTGCAACTTTTCTTAATATTTCCTTTTCTTCTATATTGCTGTAATTATATATTTTTGAAATACTCAATTCGCCTTTTGTTAGTGTTCCTGTTTTATCAAAGCAAATTGTTTTTACTTTATGTGCATTTTCTAATGTTTCACTTGTTTTTACTAATATTCCTTTTTTACTTGCATTTCCTGATGCAATAACTATTGCAAGTGGTGTTGCTAATCCTAAACTACATGGGCATGCTACAACTAATATGCTTACAAATATATTTATTGCTGTTGCTATATTTTTTGAAATTAACAACCATAAAATAAATGCTAAAACTGCAATTACCAAAACTACTGGTACAAAGTATCCGCTTATTTTGTCTGCTATTTTTGCTATTGGAGCTTTTGTGCTTGTGGCTTGTGTTACAAGTCTTACGATTTCTGAAACAGTTGATTCTTTACCGATTTTTTCTGCTATATATTTTATTGTTCCTTCGTAATTTATGCTTCCAGCAATTACTTTTGAACCTTTTTCTCTTTTTACTGGTACACTCTCACCTGTTATAAATGATTCATTAATATGTGTTGTTCCATCAGTTATTTCTCCGTCAACCGCAATTTTTTCTCCTGGCTTACATATTATAATGTCACCTTTTTGAATTTCATCTAATGTTACTGTGACCTCTTGTCCATCTCTTAAAATCACTGCATTATTTGGAGTTATTGTCATTAATTGTTGCAATGCTTCTTTAGTTTTATCTTTGTTTTTATTTTCTATATATCTTCCAATTTCTATAAAGAATATTACTATTGCTGCAGATTCAAAATATAGGCTTTCTACATGCATTGCATGTCCTTTTAAAATTTGAATTGTTCCATATATACTGTAAATATAACTTGCTAAAACTCCTATCATTACTAGTGTGTCCATATTTGGTGTTTTGTGTATTAAGTTTTTATATCCATTTTTTATTATGTCTTTTCCTAAAATTAATACTATTGTTGTTAAAATAAATAGTGATATTGCATAATTTACTGGATGTGTCATCATATTTAAAAATGGAATTACCGGCATACCAACCATATGTGACATTGATATATATAAAACTAATATTGATATTATTGTTATTGCTATTAGTTTGTATTTTTCGTTTGATTTTTTCTTTTCTTCTTTTTCAAAATTGTCTATTCCTAAACTTGTGAATCCTGCTTTTTCTACAAATTTTTCTACTTGTTCTAGTGTTAGTTTTTTGTCGTCATATTCTATGTTTGCATTATTCATTATTAAATTTACTGTTGCTTGTTTTATTCCGTCTTGCTTGTTTAGGTATTTTTCTAGTCCTGATGAGCAAGCACTACAAGTCATTCCATCAATTTTCAATAATACTTTTTTCATATTTTATATTTTCCCTTCTTAAAGTACTATATTCATGTTGAAAAATAATTAAATTTTTCTTGCCAAAATTTAATTATTTTCCAACATCTTTATTCTCCTTTGAATCCTGCATCTTCAATAGATTCTTTAATATTTTCTAGGCTAATTTTTGTTTCATCATATTTTATTGTAGCTTTCTTTTCTTCTAAACTTACTTTCGCTATTTCTACTCCCTCTAAATTGTTTAATACTTTCTCTAATCTTGTTGAACATCCTGCACAGTGCATTCCTTCTATTTTTAAATTTGTTTCTTTCATTATATTTTCCTCCTCAAATTTTTTATTAACATACTTTTTTATGTTATTTTCTTATTTGTTGAACCTTTTAAAAAGTCCTATCAATTCATCTATTACTTCTATGTTTCCCTTTTCTATGTCTTCTGATACACAGGTATATAAATGTTGTTCTAACATATGGTTTGATAGACTTTTCAATGAATTTTGTGCCGCAGATAATTGTATCAAAATATCATTGCAGTATGTATCTTTTTCTACCATTCTTTTTATTCCTGCTAATTGTCCCTCTATTCTGCTTAGTCTATTTATTATTAGTTTCTTTTCGTCTTCTCCTCTAAGTGTTTTCTTGTGTCTACATTCTTCCATTTTATCACTTCCTTTCTAAAACACTAATGGTTATCAATCGCGAATAAGTCATAGAACTTTTTTAATAATTAGTTTGATTTTCTTAATTATTATATACCCATTAGGGGTATTTGTAAATATGGGGGTATATATATTTTTTGTTTAAATACCAGCAGTTTAAAAGGAGCGTGCACTAGCACTCTCCTTTTATTTCTGTTAACTCTCCTTTTCGACCTTCTTTTGCATTCATCCATGATATTTCTGACCATGAGTCCTCTGTGTGTTTTCCTTCACACACTTTAACATCATATCCATTTTTTATAAGTTCTTCCCTTATTTCAGGAAATATCACCATACTTTTCAAAAGCACCGCTGGTTGTACATATTGAGTATCACCTTCTACAGCATCATCAATAATTTTATTGACAACTTTAATTTGATTTTCTAATGATTCTTTTCTCATTTCCGTTGCACTTATTATTTTAAGTTCTTCCATTTTTTTCTCCTGCCAATTGGCGTATTTAAAATGTTTACAAATTACAGTTTTATAATAGCACATTTTATATATTATGTCAATTTCTATTTTTTTGTTTTTGCTAAAAATTCAATATTCCCAAATGTTCTAATAATATTTTAATTCCTAATAAAATAAGAATAACTCCGCCTAAAAATTCTGCATTATTCTCGTATTTATCTCCAAATCTATTTCCTACTTTTGTTCCAATTACTGATAATACAAATGTTATTGTTCCTATAAGTGTTATTGCCAAAATTAAATTAACATTGAAAAATGCAAAGGTTATTCCTACTGCTAGTGCGTCTATACTTGTTGCTATTGCTAATATAATCATAGTTTTAAATCCAACATCACTATTTATATTTTCACTTTCTTTGCTAAATGATTCTTTTATCATATTTCCACCTATTATTGCTAATAAAATAAAAGCAACCCAATGGTCAAAATTTGTTATAATGTTTTCAAATGTTGAACCTAAAAAATAGCCTATAACAGGCATTAATGCTTGGAAGCCTCCAAAATAAAGACCTATTATGCATGCTTTTTTCCAGTCCATTTTTTTCATTGATATTCCTTTGCATATTGATACTGCAAATGCATCCATTCCAAGTCCTATACTTAATAATATTAATTCTATTATTCCCATGTTTTCATCTCCTAAATGTTTATATATAATTTTATTTTGTTTAAAAATTTTTATGTTATTTATATAACATTTTTGGAGAATTATCAATTACCTAAAAATTAAAAAAAATTAATTAGTTCTTCTTTATTTCTTAAACCAACTAGTCTTTTTTCTTCTTTTCCATTTTTGAAAACTATTAATGTTGGTATACTCATAACATTATATTCAACTGCTATATCAGGATTTTCGTCAACATTTATTTTTCCTACCTTAACTTTTCCCTCTAATTCTTTTGCTAATTCTTCTATTACTGGTGCCATTGCATTACATGGTCCACACCAGTCTGCATAAAAATCTACTAATACTGGTTTTTCTGATTTTAAAACTTCTTTTTCAAAATTTTCTGTACTTAATTTTATTTTCATTTTCTTTCTTCCCTTCTTAATTATTTAACACTGCAAGCCCTGCTTTAGTTCCATCATATACTGCCTTTGAAACTTGGTATAAACCGCCTGTGCAGTCTCCGCAAGCAAATAAACCTTTTATTGATGTTTCCATATTTTCGTCAACAACAATTTTGTCGTTATTTATTTTTGCCCCAATTTTTTTTGCAAACTCTGTACTTCCTGCAACACCTTGAGCAATAAATATTCCATCAATTTTCATTTTAGTATTATCTACAAAATCAATTTCTTCAACTTTGTTTTCTCCTTCTATTTGGTCTATTTCCTTTGTATTAATGTTAATATTTTCTGCTCTATATTCTGGTGCCTGTCTACCATTTGTTAAAATAGTTATTGATTTTGCAATATTTTGTAAATCCTTTGCCTCCGCAATTGCATAGTCTCCGTTTCCAATTACGGCAACATTTTTATTTCTGTAGAAAAACCCATCACAAATTGCACAATAACTAATTCCTTTGCCTTCATACTTGTCCATATTTTTTATATTTGGTTTGTTCTTTTTGTTTCCAGTTGCAAGTATAACTGATTTTGCTTTAAATTCATTGTTTAAAGTTTCAACCTTAAATGTATATTCTTTTTCGTTTAAATAGTCTATTTTAATATTTGTAACTTCATCTTTTATAACTTCTGCACCTATATTCTGAGCCTGTCTAATTCCTATTTTGTACAATTCTTCTCCATTTATTCCATTTTCAAATCCATAATAGTTTTCTATTTTGGTGGATTTTTCTAATGCCGATTTTTCTTTGTATATTATTAATGTTTTTAAATTTCTTCTTATTGTATAAAGGCTTGCAGATATTCCCGCAGGTCCTGCACCTACAATTATCACATCATACATTTGCTTCACCTCTTTTTTATTTTACAACTATTCCTAATAATTTTGATAGTTCAACTGCCTGGAATTGATTAACGATTAACCCCTTTAGGTCTTCTTTGTCTATTATAATTCCATCAATATTACAAGTTGAAACATCAATTCCTTTTAAATTTGTTCTAAACATTTGAGTTCTATATAATTCACATTCTTCAAATTTTGTATTCTTTAATTTACATTCTCCAAATGATGCCATACTTATATTGTTTTCTTTAAAAGTTGTATCCTTAATGTTGGAATTTGAAAAATTAGAATATTCAAAATTTGATTCCTTCATTTTTGTCCTATAAATGCTTGCATCAATAAGTTTTGTTCCTACTAATTTACAATTAGAAAATTCACATTCTACAAAGTTTGATTCACTAAAATCGGCATTTGAAAAGTCACAATTATTAAAAATCACATTTGTAAAATATGTACTTATGAATTTTGCTTCTATACATTTACAGTTTTCAAATATACAGTTTGTTATTTCGTTTTTTTCTGTAATTATTGTTTCAATACAATTTTTGAATTTGTATCCTCTTATGTCGTTTTCTTGTTCTGTTTCTGTAATTATTATTCTTTCTATTTGCTCTGCTTCTTTGTATTCCATTGTTTCAATTTTCACACTTTCTACATTTGCTCACAGAAATTCATATTTTTTCTGTTGATTTTTATTATTTTTTTATTTTAAGAACAAATCTGAAAATTTTCAATTTTCAGTCTTAACTCTATTTTTTATCATACTCAAAAAAATTGAAATTTTCAGTAAATTAATGATATTTTTGGTACAAATATCATTAGTCCAATTATTGTGGCTGCAATTGCTGATACAAGAACTGCACCTGCTGCAACATCTTTTGCTATTTTGGCTTGTTCGTTTTTTTCTTTTGTTATTAAATCTACTGTGTTTTCTATTGCAGTATTTATTAATTCCATTGATATTACAAGTCCAAATAATGTTATACAAATTATCCATTCTACTTTATTTATTTTTAATAATATTCCAAATATTATTACTAATATCATTATTGATATGTGTATTTTCATATTTCGTTCTTTTTTTATTCCCGTAAATATTCCTTCAAATGCATATTTAAAACTTTTTATAAATTTTTTCATTTTAACTTATTATCCTTTTTAATTTTCTTAATTCAAATTATATAAAAAAATGTATCATATTTCAAGTGATTTCTTTAAAAATTTCTTTATATTTTACATCTATAGTTACTATTCGCAGTCCATAAAATTATCAAAATAGAAAGAGCGGAATATTCCGCTCTAATTGAAAACATTTATTATAGTACGTTTTACATAAAATTGCAACATTTTATACCACATACAATAATATACAGAAAAACTGCAATATACTTCCTAGTAATATAAATAAATGAAATATAGAATGCATATATCTTTTCTTTTTGCCTAATCCATATAAAACTGCACCAACTGTATAAGCAATGCCACCAGCAACTAATAAAACTAAACCTGGTATCCCTAATAACTTAGGCAATAAATTTGCTGTAAAAACAATACACCATCCCATACCAAGGTAACATATCATTGAAAACACTTTAAATTTTTTGATATCTATTGAATTTAGTGTTATTCCTAAAATTGCAATTGCCCATATAATTCCAAATATACTCCATCCAAGAGCAGTGTTGTATTCTCTAAAGGGCACTAAGCAAAACGGTGTGTATGAACCTGCTATCAATAAAAATATTGAGCAATGGTCTAATATTTGGAATACTTTTTTTGCTTTTCTTTGTGGCTTTAATCCGTGATATATACTAGACATCGTGTATAAGAGTATCATTGTTACACCGTATATTGAACTGCTCACAACGCCATATCCGTTATGATGTATTGCAGCAAACACAACACATAACACTAATGCAACTATTCCAAATGCCCCTCCTACTATGTGTGATGTCATGTTAAAAATTTCTTCGCCTTTTGTATAATAAGGCAAAACTCTATCTTTTAATTTTGTTCTTGTCATTTATCTCTCCATTTCCTTAATTCTTTCTTTTTTACCATAATGTCAAAAAATTTATTTTTTTATCCATACTGACACGCTTCTTGATTTTACACCAAAATTTCCGCATCCATCTTCGTCTATTGTGACTTCTTCTTCGCAATTTCCAAGGCAGTCAATATATGTTTCACCAACATTTTGATTTCCCACATACATTCTTTTATATCCATCACCTGCATTAGAAATAACAACCGCTAAACCTGAACTTAAGTGTTCATCGTCACCTTCTTGTGTCCATCCTATAAAATTATTGTGATCAAAATAATCGTGTTGTAAACCATATGATTTTTCTTTTCTTATTAACATTAATGTTTTTAGGTCATTTACTGGTTCAATATGGTCATGTTCTATTCCATAATAATCACCATAAAATACACAAGGATATCCATCATTTCTTAGCAATATAATTGAATATGCTATTGATTTAAACCAACCTTGTACAAAACTTTGTAGTGCTTGGCCTGGTTGCGTATCGTGGTTGTCTACAAATGTTACTGCCATACATGGATTTTCCTTTACCAATGTGTGCTCCAGTATTTGTGACATATTGTAATTTGGATCATTTGACGCATTAAATAAATTATAGTGTAATGGTACATCAAATAATGATATTTTTCCTTCTGTTTCCGTAATGTATCTATGTAGTCTATTTACATCTGTTGACCAATATTCACCAACCGCAAATAATTCTTTTTTGCTTTCATCTCTTAATGTTTGTATCCATTCTTTATAAAAATTTGCATCTATGTGTTTTACCGCATCTAATCTAAATCCATCAACTTTTGTTAAGTCTAAATACCATCTTCCCCAGTCTTTGCATTCTTTTACTACTCTAGGATTTGAAAAGTCTAAATCTGCTCCCATTAAATAGTCAAAGTTTCCAAATTCTTCATCAACTTCTGCTCCCCATTTTTTATCTACAAATTTGAATATTGCATTTTCGCCAGTTTGATTATTATAGTCTATTCCATCAAAATCTGTCCAGTTCCATTCGAAGTCTGAATATTTGTTTTTTCTTCCTGGGAATGTAAATTTTGTTGCAACTTTTACATTTTCTCTTTGTGATGTTTCTATATTATGGTTTGACCAGTCCACTTTTGTTGCAGGTATTGTTTGTAATGCATCTGCTCCCATTTTGTGATTTAAAACTATGTCTGCATAACTTTCTATACCTGCTTGTTTTAGTGCAATTATAGCGTCTAAATATTCGTCTTTTGAACCATATTTTGTTTTTATCGAACCTTTTTGGTCAAATTCGCCTAAGTCATATACGTCATATACTCCATATCCAACATCGTCTTTTCCGCCTATTCCTTTATATGCTGGTGGTAACCACATTGCTGTTACTCCTAAATCTGATAGTTTTTCTGCATTTTCTTTTATTTGATTCCATAAATTTTGGTTACATTCCATATACCATTCAAAGTATTGCATTATTATTCCATTAATTTTTTTCATTTGATTCGCCTCTTTTTTTTTTGTCATTATATCACTTAATTATTTTAAAATCCATAGTAGACCGAAAAGTCGATTATAAAAAAACTATTTTTTGAATTTCTCTATTTTCGATTAATTCATAAATTTGTTTATTATTTTTTATATCTTCTACATTCTTCCCATGCATCGTAAAAATCCCTTTAACCCCGGAATATAATGCATAATGAATTGCCTCAACATCTTCTTTACTTCCTATCTCATCACACGCAATTATTTCTGGAGCCATTGTTCTAATAAGCATATGTATACCTTTGTTTTTACTTACATTTTCTATTACGTCTGTTCTAATTCCAACATCATTCTGAGGGGTTCCCTTATACATTGCTGCTATTTCTCCTCTTTCGTCAACAACGCCACATGTTTTGCCTCTAAAATTTATTTCTTCTATCCCATCACTTAGTCTTCTAATAATGTCTCTTAAAATGGTTGTCTTTCCTCTACCTGGAGGTGCAACTATAATGGAATTGTATATTGTTTTATTTTCAATATCTATAATTTCTCTTAATATTCTTGTACTGCAGTTTTTTACCTCTCTTGCTATTCTTATATTTAAACTTGATATGTATTTTATATTTGTAATTTTTCCATTTTCAATTACACATGAACCTGTTAGCCCTACTCTGTGTCCTCCTTTTATTGTTATAAATCCTTCACATATTTGATTTTTATATGCATATATTGAATTTTCACATAGCCTTTCTACTATCTGCAATATTTCTGTTTGAAGTATATTATATTGCAATATAAGGTCTTTTTCCCTTAATTTTAATATTATTGGCTTGTCTACCCTGATTCTAATTTCTTGTAGTTCATTTGCAACTTTGGGATTTTCTTGTAATAAATTTGAAAAAATTTGATATATTTTATTTGGAAAATATCTTAAAATTTCATCCATTTTTTATCTTCCTTTTATTTTTATTCTAATGTCCTTTTTGATACATTGGTACCAAATTGGACATTCTCTATATTATATTCTTTTTTATGTATTTTATGACTTTTTTTGGTTAGACTAAACATTATAATAATTATTCTAATTGGTTTATAGGCAAAACCTTTATTAAAAAGCCTAAATATATTATGCAAGGATTGATTTCTAAATGAAAAATAATAAAATTTTGATTATTGTTGCCATCATACTAATTTTGTGTATTGGAATTGGTATTTATTTTTTCTTTAAAAATAAATATACGAATTCTTCTAATTATTCTGCAGAAAGAACTTCTACAAATCAAAATTTTTCGGCAAACAATGCCTCTGTTAATAATAATATTGTTTCAAATTCGCAGATAAATAATACAGAAAATTTTGGACATAATTCATTAATAGAAAATAAAGCAAATGGGGAAAATGAACAAAATAATATCCAAAATATTGAACCCAAAAAGGATGAACTTATTTCTTCTTTTTCTACAAAGATTTATACAAAGGAGTCTGAGAGACAAAATAATATTTCTATTACATGTTCGAAATTAAATGGAACTGTGGTAAAAAATGGAAGCACTTTTTCTTTTTGCAATACTATTGGTCCTGCAACTTCTGCAAAGGGTTACCAAGAAGCTGATATTTTTGATAGTGATGGTAATAAAAAGAAAGGTCTTGGTGGTGGAAATTGCCAAGTGAGCACTACTTTATATAATGCTGTTTTAAAAGTTTCTGGTTTGTCTGTTATAGAGCGCCATGAGCATAGTAATAAGGTTCCTTATATTAAAGCCGGAAAGGATGCGGCTGTTGCTTATGGTAGTTATGATTTAAAGTTTAGGAATAATACTGGAAATGATATAAGAATTGAGGCTTCTGCTACTGCTAATAATGTTTCTATAAATTTATATAAGATATTTTAAAAGTTACTATTCACAATATAATAAATTATTAATTTCATTTTTTATAATTCATAACTTGTGAATAGTAACTTTTAAAATTTTTTATTTTTGTTCTCTGTGCTTCATTTTATTCGTTATTTTATTTAGTTCTGCTCCTAAAAATAATGAGTAAAAGCATGAATATGTCCACATCATAATAAGCATTAATGTTGTTAAACTTCCATAAGTAATAGAAAAACCTTTAAAAATATCTAGGTATTTAGAAAACACAAATGATATTACATTAAGCGCAATAGCACCAAATATTGCTCCTGGAATTTGGCTTTTAAATGTAACTTTATGGTTTGGCATAAACCTATACAAAAATAAGAATATTACAAATGTCACAAAAATAAATCCTAGTTCTGTCGCAATTTGTGAAAGTGTATTAAAGTTTTCTAATGCTCCAAAATGTTGTTGCATCAATGATTTTAAACTATTTCCAAAAACTAATAAAACCATTCCTAACATTATTAAAACTATAAATATTACTGTGTCTATTAATGCCATTATTCGTAAATATAATATTGATTTTTCGTTATCTTCATCTGTATTGTATACTGAGTGTAATCCTTTTGTTAAAGCGAATAATCCCTTTCCTGCAGACCACAATGTGAATATAAGAGATATTGATATTGTTCCTATTGATTTTGAGTATACTTCTCTTACTATTCCTAATACAAATTCATTCATACTTGATGGAATTATTTTTGATATTGCATCAAATAGTGTTTGCTGTTGAATGTTTGTGTATTGTATTAGTGTTATTAGTAAAATTATAAATGGTATAAATGATAATATTGTATAATATGAACATTGAGCGGAGTATTCACTTATGTGGTCTTCTCCGCTTATTTTTAAGAACATATTAAATTGTTTCATTTTTTTAGAAATCTTCAATTTTATTTTTTTCATTGTTCTTTCCTTTACTTTAAATTTATATTTTTTCAAAGATTTTTCTTAAATCAAATTTTTAAAAATTTAATAAATTCTATACTATAATATTTTATTTAGATTCTTTTTTATTCTTTGTTTTTGTCTTTTTAGGTAATTCTTTTAAATCTCCAACCTTGTCAATTATTTCTTGTTTCTGCTTATTCATATTTTCTCTAAATTCATCTGTTTGTTCTACAACTTGTCTTTTTATTTCTTCCTTTTTCTCTTTTATTTTAACTTTAATTGATTGAACTTTTGGGTAAGCCTCTAATAGTCTTCTATATAATCCAGATTTGTTTAGAAGTGCCTCTTTAACCTTATTTGTTATCTCTTCAGTATTATCTAAGCTCTTTCCAAATTCTTTTGTTGTTTTTCCAACAAAACTTATAACATTAGTTGAAATTATATTATCTAATAAAAATATTGTTAATAACACTCCTGATATTATATTTAATTCAAGTTCTGGTAATGCTTCAATTTTGCCTATTAAGAATGGATTTGAAACATACATTATAAACATTCCTAATAAACCAAATGGAATTATTGTATTTAAACATACTCTTCCATTTATGTTGAATTTTCTTTGGCTATAGTCCCACCATCTTGCATGATAAATTTTTTCCATAAAGTAACTTGTTAAATATTCTAGTGTTCCACATACCAGTATTGCCATTACAAATAAAGCAAATGGATCTGGTACATATTTTTTTAATAAAAAGGTTATCAATATTGCTCCTGTTCCATATATAGGGCAATATGGTCCTATTAAAAATCCTCTATTTATAAATTTCTTTTTTTCAATTAATTTTCCTACTACTTCCATACACCATCCTGCAACTGAATATGTTAAAAATAGCAAAAAATATACTCTAATATCTATTCCGAATATTATCATTTTCTTTCCTCCGTTTTATTATAATTTTAAATTTTTATACTTGATAATATTATCAAAGTATTAAAAATTTTAAATCTTTATACTTGATAATAGTATCTAAGTATTAAAAATTTTAAATTCCATATTCAATATAATTATTATATCTCGATTCTATCTGTAAATTTATTTTTAACTGATATTTTTAATACCCTATTTTCTTCTTTTTCTAATTTAGGGTCTTTATTTACAATTTTTACCGCTGCTTCCTGAGCCAATTTTAAAATATCCATATCTGTAAACAAATTAGCAATTTTAAAATCTGGAATACCATGTTGCATTGTACCAAAGAAATCTCCTGAGCCTCTTAATTCCAAATCCTTTTGAGAAATAAGAAAACCGTCATTAGTTTCACACATAATTTTCATTCTTTCTTTGGTATTTTGACCTTTTCCCTTAAATTTTAAAACACAATATGATTTATACTCACCACGGCCAACTCTTCCACGCAACTGATGTAATTGTGCTAATCCAAATCTTTCTGCATCTTCAATTACCATTATATTTGCATTTGGAACATCAACACCTACCTCAATTACAGTTGTTGAAATAAGTATATCTATTTCTTTATTTTTGAACTTTTCCATTATTTCGTCTTTTTCTTTTGGTCTCATTTTTCCATGTATATATTCAACTCTGTAATCAGAAAATGTCTCTTCTTTACATTTTTCATATAATGTTGTAACCGCTTTTAAATCTGTGTCCTCTTCTTCACTTTCTTCAACCAATGGACAAACAATATAGGCCTGTCTGCCTTCGTCAATTTGTTTTTTAATAAAATTATTGATTCTTTCTTCCATTCTATTTGTAACTGCAAATGTTTCTATTGTCTTTCTATTTGGTGGAAGTTCATCAATTATTGATATGTCCAAGTCTCCATATAAAATTAATGCAAGTGTTCTTGGAATTGGTGTTGCAGACATAACTAAAACATCTGGATTTTGTCCTTTTTGTGCAATTTTTGTTCTTTGCTTTACTCCAAATCTATGTTGCTCATCTGTAACAACTAGACCCAAATTTTTAAATTCTACATTTTCTTCTAGCATTGCATGTGTTCCAATTAATATATCAATTTCACCATTTTTCAAACGTTCTAAAATATCTTCTTTTTTCTTTTTACTGATACCTGATATTAATAATTCACATTTTATATCAAATTGATTTAGCATTTTTTCAAAATTAACCATATGCTGTGTCGCAAGTATTGCAGTTGGTGCTAGAATTGCTGCTTGATATCCAGATTTTACGGCTTTGTATGCAGAAATCATTGCAACAACTGTTTTCCCAGAGCCAACATCACCTTGTAAAAGTCTGTTCATCGATTTTTCTGATTCCATATTTTCATCAATTTCTTGTAAGACTCTTAATTGTGCTTTTGTTAATTTGAATGGCAATGTGTTTATTACATCTGACATCTTTACATTTTTGTCAAATGTGATTCCCTTTTTATCTGTTAGATTACTATTTTTTAATTGAAGTAATGCCAATTGAGTTGTTAGCAATTCTTCAAAAACTAATCTTCTTCTTGCCTTTTTAAAGTCCTCAAAATCATGTGGAAAATGTATATCATAATTTGACTTGTTTGCATTTTCTAATTTGTATTCATTTAATATATAATCTGGTAAAGTCTCTGGCAAACCACCTTGTTCCTTGACTTTTTGTAATCCGTTTTCAATTATTTTTCTTAAAGTATTTTGGGTTAAACTATATGTCAATGGATAAATTGGTATTATTTTTCCAGTATTATTTGAATTTTCTATTTCGTCAAATACAGGGGAATTCATACTTATTTTTCCATATTGAAACTCAACTTTTCCATAAAATCTGTATTTCTTTCCGTATTTGAAACTTAGATTTTAAATATGGTTGATTAAACCACGTTATTACTGCTTGTCCTGTTTCGTCAATAACTGCAAGCCTTTGTATAGTTCTCCCTTTACTTATTCTACTATCTACTATTCTTGACATTGCTACTGCTTCTATTAATGCAACTTCTCCATTTGCACATTCACATATGTTCTTTGGTTTGCTTCTATCCTCATATCCTCTGGGATAATATGTAATTAAATCTTCAACATTGAATATTCCTATCTTATTTAGGAGTTTTACCTTTTGTGGTCCTACTCCTTTTATATATTTTACATCTTCTGTTAAATCCATTTTTTATCTCCATTTTTTCGGGATTGGGGGACGGGTCTTTAATCCCGAAAAATTTTACGGGATTAAAGAC